>Ga0187849_1001989_pt1 | contig 20469 bp, 16 predicted proteins | sample June2016WEW_4_10_2_FD_132412 | JGI IMG/M metagenome (GOLD analysis project Ga0187849, IMG submission 132412) | Peatland microbial communities from SPRUCE experiment site at the Marcell Experimental Forest, Minnesota, USA - June2016WEW_4_100 | ecosystem: Environmental > Terrestrial > Soil >...
AGCAACAGTATATCGTCGCGTCCCCCAACTTCTTCCCCACCATTCCACCCCTCAGCACGCTCTCCGCAGGCTTGGCTTCGCCCACGATCGACCAGTTGGATCCGAACCTGCGCGCTCCTTATACCACGCAGTCGGGAATAGGGCTGGAGCGGCAATTAACCAGAATCGCCACGGTCTCCGTGACTTATCTCAACACTCACGGCACTCATCAACTCCTTATGCGGAACATCAATGCCCCTGACCCGGCGAATCCCCCCAGCGCCCCGCGGCCCAACAACAGCATTTCCGACTTGTATCAGTACGAGTCCGCTGGTCTTTTCAACCAAAACCAGATGATCGCCAATTTCAAAATCAGCGGCCCGAAGGTTTCACTTTACGGCTTCTATACCCTCAGTTATGCCGACGGCAACACCGCGGGCGGCTTCCCCATGAACCAATACAATTTGGCAGAGGATTACGGGCGCACCTCCTACGATGTGCGTAACCGCGTCTTCGTGGGTGGAAGTTGGAATTTGCCGCGGGGATTTCAACTCTCTCCCTTCATATTTGCGAGTTCCGCCCCGCCCTTCGACATCACCCTGGGCCGGGACATAAACGGCGATTCCATTTTCAATGACCGGCCTGCCTTTGCCTCGAGTCTTTCCAATCCCGCCAACGTCGTCAGCTCCCCTTGGGGAAACTTTGACACCGTGCCCGTCGCAGGAGATTCCATCATCCCGCCCAATTATGGCATCGGCTTCGGCCAGTTCTCCGCCAACCTCCGCCTCAGCAAGACCTTCGGCTTCGGCAAAGAAGTGCAAGGGGGTAACTCGGGTGGCGGTGGTGGCCCGCGTGGCGGTCGGGGCGGAGGGCTTGGTCCCGGAGGGCTCAGCAGCGTGGGCAGCGGCGGCAGTATGTTTGGCCGCGGCGGCGGCACCGCGAACCGCCGGTTCAACCTCACCTTCAGCATTTCTGGTCGGAATATCTTTAATAACGTCAATTATGCTTCGCCCGAGGGTGTCCTGAGCTCTCCCATTTTTGGCAAAGCCTATCGCCTGTCCGGCGGGTTCTTCTCCAGCAACGCCGCCAACCGGAGAATTGATCTCCAAGTACGGTTTAGCTTCTAACGCGCCATCGTCGTAGGTGGACCATGTAAGGCCGGGGCTTGCCCCGGCCTTGGCCGACGCAGGCGTCGGCCCTACGTTCCTGCCACCGGCAGCCTCGTGTGGCTCCCTGCCATCAGATATACTGTTTTGCGGCGACATGAGCTACTGCTTGTCATTTGCCCCGCCTTGCGGAAATCCGGATAGTGGGACCGTGAGCACCCGATCATCGGATCGACCGATCACCTTCCTATTGTGTCTGATGCTCGCCTTTTGCGCTCCCCTGAATGCCAGCGCGGCGGGTGATGATACGGCGAGGCCCCCCGTCATCCTGATTTCCATTGACACTCTGCGCGCCGACGACCTCAGCGCCTACGGGTACACGAAAATCCGCACGCCGCGCATCGATTCGTTCGCGCAAGGAGGCACGCTATTCACCCAGGCCGAGGCGCAGATTCCTCTCACGCTCCCTTCGCACATGTCGCTGTTCACTTCTACCTACCCCTTCGAAAATCGTGTGGAAGAAAACGGTGAGCGGGTTCCCGCCGGAGTGGTGACGCTCGCTTCCGTGATGCAATCGCGCGGTTACAAAACCGCCGCTTTCATCGGCAGCGACTTCATGGATCGGCGCTACGGGTTGGACCAGGGCTTCGATGATTACGACAGCCCGTTCGGCCTGGAAACCACGAGGGTGGTCAATCCTTTGGCGATGACCTTGCGGCGTGACGGCGCTTTGGTGGTGCATGCCGCGCGCCAATGGCTGGATGCCCACCGCGGCCAGCCCGTTTTCGTCTTTGTACACCTTTTTGACTTGCACTTTCCTTACACCCTGCCGGCGGAGGTCGCGCGCCAGCAGGGAATCTCCCGCTACGATGCGCAGCTCGCATACGTTGACAAGCTGATGGGCCGCTTCCAGCAGGAGTTGATGCAGAGCGGGTGGTGGGAGAAGTCACTGGTGGTGGTGTTGAGTGACCATGGTGAAGGCCTGGGCGACCACCAGGAAACCGACCACGGCTATTACATCTACGAGAGCACGCTGCACGTGCCGCTTATCTTCCATTGGCCGCAAACAATGAAAACCCGAAAATCGAAAATCGGAAATCGAAAATCCAAAATCGAAACTGGAAATTCGGCGCGTGTTTCGAGTTTCGATTTTCGAGTTTCGATTTTCGAGTTTCCAGTTTCGAGTTTCGAGTTTCGAGTTTCGTCTTTCAACGAGCCCGTCGGCTTGATTGACGTGGCGCCGACGATTTTGGATTATCTGCGCGTGCCCGCACCCGCCTCATTCGAAGGCGTAAGCAAACTCGGCGCGCTCAAGGCGGGGGAGTCCGCCGGGCCGCGCGCCGTCTACAGCGAAAGCCTCTACGCCCACGACGCTTTCCGTTGGGCGCCGTTGCGCGCCCTGCGCGTGGGAAAGTACAAATACATTCAAGCGCCAAAGGCGGAACTCTACGACGTCGATGCCGACCCGCGCGAGCAGGTGAATTTGCTGCACAAGAATGCCGCGATGGCGGCGGAACTCCAGAACGAACTGGCGAAGGTACTCACTCGTTACGCCCCCTCCCAGCGCGCAACTCCCCCCGCACTCTCGCCGGAAACACTCGCGCAGCTTGAATCGCTCGGTTACCTCGCGGCGGAACCGCGACCAGACGCCGTAGGGGCACGCCATGGCGTGCCCCTACCCCCCGACCCCAAGGACCGCTTCGCGGAGTTCGAGCTTTACCAGAGCGCCTTCGTGGCCTTCACGGAAGGTCACACCGCTGCGGCCCTTCCCAAGTTTCAGTTGATTTTGAAATCAGACCCGCAAAACACGCTGGCGCGATTCCATCTGGGTGAGTGCTATCTTCAGCTCAAGAAGCCCCAGGACGCCCTGCGCGAATGGGCCACCGTTCTCAAGCTGGATCCCGAGTATGCTCCTGCCGCCGAGGCCCTCGGCCAGTACTGGCTCGAGCAGGGGGACTATGCCAAGGCGCGCCTCCGCCTCCAACAGGTGCTGGCCTTGACGCCCGAAAGTTACACAGGTCATTTCCAATTAGCCGTCGCCGACGAACACTTGGGTCTTCTCCCCGAAGCGCGCCAACATTTGGAAATGGCCTGCAAGATCGCTCCGCACGATGAGAACTGCGCCCGCGAGTTGAGGTCGCTTACCCAGAAATGAGGCGGGGTTCGAGACAGAGGAGTAATGGGGAAGGTCCGGAAACAGTAGGGCTCAACAGACTGCGAAAAAGCGCCTTCCTACTACCCTCAGGCACAGCGGCGCAGCACTTTTCCAATTTGAAATTATCGCAAAAAAGCGTTGACAAATCATCGCATAAATGCGATAGTATGGCCAATGCGAGGTTGATATGCCAAAGACAGAGGTCGTGGTTTTCGCAGCAGAGGACGGGTCGGCACCACTCCTGGCATGGATGGACAACCTCCAGGTGAAAGTCAGAGACAAGTGCATCGTTCGAATCGAGCGGCTTGCAGAGGTCGGTCACGAGCTAAGACGGCCGGAAGCTGATTTTTTGCAGGATGGCATTCATGAGCTAAGAATCCAGCACAAGAAGGTGCAATACAGAATCCTTTATTTCTTCCATGAGGGGCTCGCAGTTCTAAGCCACGGATGCACGAAGGAGAGCATTGTTCCACCAGTGGAGATTGGCCGGGCGGTCAAAAATAGGGAGCGGTTCATACAGGACCCCTCGCGACATATTTATAAGGAGTAAAGCTATGGCCAAGAAGGAGAAGCGCCAGGATGCAATCAGAATCCTTCACGGTCGCTACGTGAAGGACGATCCAGAGCGGAAAGCCTCTCTGGAGGAGGAACGTGTAAATGCCGAGGTTGCCCGGCTCATTCATGATATGAGAACCGGTGCGGGAATTTCGCAACAGAAACTTGCAGAGCTCATCGGAACGACTCAGTCCGTAATCAGCAGGCTTGAAGATGCAGATTATGAGGGACGTTCCCTGTCGATGCTTGAGCGCATCGCGCATGCATTGAACCAAAAATTGACTGTCGTCATGACGGCTCGAGAGCCGGAAGGGCAGGAAGTTCGGGAAGCCTTTCATCGAGTAGTCCAAATGCTCCGGAGGTCTTGTGGATTGACTATAGACGCTCTTTCGGAGAAAACAGGAATTGATCGAGCAGAAGTGGTCTCGCTTGAGAGAAATCCTGCATACCGGCCATCTCCATTGACGCTACACCGGTTGAGCCAGTTCTTTGACGTGCCAGACCGCAAACTCGCGATCCTCGCGGGCGCCATTCGAGAGGTTCCAGAGCAATTGCAAGAACAAGCTTCAATATTCGCGGCCCAGTCAGAATCATTTTCTAAGCTTACGAAAGAAGAGCAGAAAGTGCTGGATGATTTTGTGAGCTTCCTCAAGTCTGACGCATAATTGTTTCCGGCATGGAGGCGGATTTCTGATGGACCAAAGTACCCGCAAAGAGATCCAGCGAATTGCCGCTTCGACGTTACGTGATGCCGGAATCTCGGAGCCGCCTCTGTCAGTCGAATGTTTGCTGGAACATGTGAGGCTATACCAGGATTACTACGATCTTTCTGATCCGGGCTTTCTCGACCGCGCCAAGTACAAACTCAAGATTCAGGGGCGGAAGCTCGTGGATATCCTCAAAAAAGTGCGCCTTCAAGCAGTTCTCATGTTCGATGAGAGCCGCATTTGTATTGACACCAGCCTTCCAAGAATCAAGCACCCCTGGGCGTCTTGCCACGAGACCGGTCATCGCATACTGTCGTGGCATAAGCCGTTTTTCTATGCGGATACGGCGGAAACTCTAGATCCCGCGTACCACGCGGACTTGGAAGAAGAGGCCAATTACGCGGCAGCACGCTTGCTTTTCTTGGGAGACCGTTTCTCGACGGATGCGCATGATGTTCAGCCAACGGTTGGCGGTCTAATGACCCTTGTGAAGCAGTATGGGACATCCCTGACGGCAACTCTACGTCGGTATGTAGAGGAAGGGCCAGACATCGCGAAGGTGATGCTTGTCAGCACTCCATCCTGGGGTCGGCAGCCTGAGGACCAAGAAAATCGATGGCGTCATTTCGTCCAATCAAGGGAGTTTGGACGGTTATTCCCAGATCTCACAGCCGACAGATTGCGCCAGCTTGTTGACAGCAAGGCCAAGTACAGGCGAGGAGGGGCTGTTGGTGATTTCGGTTTTAGTCTTGTTGACGCGTGCGGAGACGGACAGGAACTACGAGCCTGGAGTTTTAATAACCAGCATTACCTCCTCAGCCTATTCGTCGAGGTTACAGCCGACAAACGAGTTGTAATTGACCTCGGTCATGCGTCAGCCCTATTTGGGAAACGAGGTATGCCATGAATTTCTTGCACACGGATTTCCAGGGGGGGGCAAGTGAGATCGTGTTGGTGACGCTTGACCATCAAGCCAATGTTATGCTGCTCGACGATTCGGCCTTTTCATCCTACCGATCTGGTGGGCGCTTTACCTATTACGGCGGGTGGGCTACTGCGTCCCCCGTGCAAATCCGTCCACCACGGTTCGATCATTGGCATGTCGTCGTAGATCTCGGAGGCATGAGTGGGCAAGTAAAAGCGGCAATACGAATAGTCCGAGGAAGGGTAGAGTGGACCACTCAGCGCCTTTGAGCCTCAAATCCTCGCATTCTCATCTTTATCCGCGCACGTATTTCACGCCAGGGCGGCCGGGGATGATTTGGCCGATATTCCAGAATTTCTCCCGGCGCTTTTTCAGGTGGGAAGTTACTTTCGGCAGGTCGCGTGGCGACATAATGAGGAGCATGCCCAGGCCCATGTTGAAGGTTCGCAGCATGTCGTCAGGCGGCACGTTGCCCCGTTCGGCAATCAAATCATAAATGGGCAGCACAGGCCAGCTCCCCAAGTCAACTTCCGCCTGGGCGCCGGCGGGGAGGATTCGCGGGGTGTTGTCCGTAATGCCGCCGCCGGTAATGTGTACCAAGCCCTTCAACCAGCCGCGCGCGAGGAGCGGCTGAACGGTGGGCCAGTAGCAGCGATGTGGGGCCAGCAATTCGTCGCCCAGTGTCCGGCCGAGTTCGGGAAGGGGCTCAGTCAAGGGCAGGCCTTCTTGCTCCAGCAAAACCTTGCGCGCCAGCGAATAACCGTTGGTGTGCAGACCCAGCGAGGGCAGTCCCAGGATCGCGTCCCCCGGCCGAATGCCGCTGCCGTCAATGATTCGGCGGCGCTTGACCCAGCCCACAATGCAGCCCGCCAAATCGTATTCATCCTCGGGGTAGAAGCCCGGCATTTCCGCGGTCTCACCGCCCACCAAGGCGCAGCCCACCTTGCGGCAAGCCCCGGCCAGACCTTTGACGACTTCGGTCACCACCTTCGGGTGCATCTTCCCGGTGGCCAGATAATCGAGGAAAAAGAGCGGCGCGGCGCCGTGCACGGCAATGTCATTGACGCAGTGGTTCACCAGGTCCGCGCCCACGGTGTTGTGGCGATTGAGGGCAAAGGCGAGCTTCAGCTTGGTGCCGACGCCATCCACACTTGACACCAATACGGCGTCACGTGGGAGTCCCTGCAAAGAGAAGAATCCACCGAAAGCGCCGACCTCCCGCAGAACGCGGGGGCTGAAGGTGCTGCGCGCCAACTGCTTGATGCGAGCTTTAGCTTGGCTTGCGGCGTCAATATCGACGCCAGCATCACGGTAAAGCATAGAGGGCGGAGGACAGCGATGAAAGATAATAGCACACGAGGGCGGAGACCACGGGGTGATTTGCGGGCGTAGCACGCTGAGTGAAAAGTGCGAAGTTTTCCCCGTCAATAACCGTCATTCCCAAAAGCACTAAGAGGTCATTCGATTTTCACGTTCGTTATCTCTTTACCATAGGACTCGACGGGAATGTCTTGAGTCTCGTTAGGGTCAAAATTCCTATGGTCTCTGGTGAGAGTCGTTTGGCCGCCGTGTTGTGCCACAGAGATGGTGTAATTAACCGACTCCCGCCGATCGGAGTTGTTCCGCATTTGAAGCTTGAACGAGCAATCTTTGCCCGAGCAGGGAATCGAAAGTTTCCACCGGTAAGAGAAATTAGTCCGTTCGTGCTCAATTCCAGATGCATCTTTTGCGGTTCCATTTAATGCCGGGAGCCAGTCGGTCCACTGGCTCTTGTGTTGTGCCAGGACAGGTAAGGTGGCGATTAACACCGCTGCGAGGCAGAGGAAAGAACGTCTCATAGAAGCCTCCTTGGCGAGAGTATACACCTTCTTCATGATTTCGACTGTGTGGCTGGAGTTAAATGTGGATGGAGCTAAAACGTCTGCCCGGTTCTTGACCAGCGCGTGTGGGTAATGAAGTTCCAGGCAATCGAGGCATCAAACTTCAGCCGCGCTGCCAGACTCTCAGCTTGCCAGTCCTTGGGATTGGGCGCGTCGTAGGACCAATAAATAAACAAGGGCTCACCTACGACATTTTCCAGCGGGACAAATCCCCAAAAACGGCTATCAAGCGAGTTGTCGCGGTTATCACCCATCACGAAAAGGTAGCCTTGTGGAACATGCAGGCCATCATTGCGGACGAAACTGGGCATCTCGCGAGCCCAGGCGGGATCAAGCCCCAAGTAGGCGGGGTAAGTCTCCAGCAAGCTCAGGCTGGGAGGGAAGTCATCACGTAAAGGCTGGGTGGGCAAGGGCAGGTATTGCACGTAGGGTTCAAACAGTGGTTTGCCGTTAAGGTAGACTCTCTTGTTTTCGATCTTCACCACGTCGCCGCCCACCCCGATCACGCGCTTGACAAACATAACGGAAGGATTGCGGGGATAACGAAACGCCACAATATCCTGCCGATGAATTTCTTTGAGGGGGGGCATGCGCAACGAAGTGTAGGGCAAGCGGGGACCGTAGAGCAGCTTGTTCAAGAAAACGTGGTCGCCGATCAGGATCGTCGACTCCATTGACCCGGTGGGAATGACGGTGGCCTCCGCCACAAAGGTGCGAATGCAAAGAACCCCCGCCAGCACAATCAGCAATGAGCGGAGAGTGTCCCACACCGTCTCCTGGCGCTCCGGCTTAACGGGCTTGCTTTCGATGGCGGGCTCAGGGACAGACAATTCTTCTGTCTTAAGTTCGGGTGTTTCCATCCGTTTCAATCCCGATTACGTATTGCGATGAGCGGTTCCTGAATGGCGGTGGGGTATTCGCACGTGTAACATGCAAGGCAGTAACGGCCCTGGCTATCCCCAACGGCACTACGCAACCCTTGGATCGAGAGGTAACCGAGGGTATCCGCGCCCAGGAATTCGCGGATCCCCTCTACCGAATGGGTGGCCGCAATCAATTCCTTCCGCGTCGGCGTATCCACCCCGTAGAAACAGGGGGACACCGTGGGCGGACAGCTAATCCGCATGTGCACCTCGCGAGCACCCGCCTCTCGTACGATGCGTACAATCTTGCGACTGGTTGTTCCACGCACAATGGAATCGTCAACCAGCACCACGCGCTTGCCTTCCAGCAAGCTACGCACAGGGTTGAGCTTCAGCTTCACGCCGAAGTCGCGAATGGCCTGGGTCGGTTCGATAAACGTGCGGCCCACATAGTGATTCCGGATCAGGCCAATCTTGAAAGGAATGCCGGATTCCTCCGCAAACCCCGTGGCGGCGGGGACGCCGGAGTCGGGGACGGGAACCACCACGTCGGCATCCACGGGATGCTCCTGCGCCAGGTAGCGGCCTAGCATCTCGCGGCTCTGCTGGACCGAACGGCCAAACACCATGCTATCCGGACGGGAAAAGTAGACATGCTCGAAAATGCATTGCGCTCCATGAGCAGGCGGGGCAAAACGCAGCGACGTCACGCCTCGGCTGTCAAGAATCACCATCTCGCCCGGTTCCACGTCGCGGATGTAGCGGGCGTCAATCAAGTCGAAAGCGCAAGTCTCTGACGCCAGGACGTAAGCGCCATCCAGTTTTCCCAAGCTCAGCGGACGGAAGCCCCGCGGGTCGCGGATGCCGTAAATCGCGTCCTTAAAGAGCATGACCAGGGAATAAGCCCCCACTACCTTGTCGAGCGCTTCGGCAACGGCTTCAGGAATGCCCGCCTGCCGCGAGCGGGCGAAAAAGTGCAGGATGACTTCCGTGTCGCTGGTGGTTTGGAAAATATCGCCCCGAGCTTCCAATTCCCTGCGCACCGCCGTGGCATTTACCAGGTTGCCGTTGTGCGCAAGAGCAACTTGGCCTTTGTGGCAGCTCACTTTCAGCGGCTGGGCGTTTCTCAGGTCCGTATCGCCGGCCGTGGAGTAGCGCGTGTGGCCGATGGCATGCCTTCCCGGCAAGCTCTCAATGACCTCTTTCGGGAAGATTTCCTCCACATGCCCCATGCCCTTCTTGCAGATCAAATTGTCGCCGTCGGAAGAGGCAATGCCAGCGCTTTCCTGGCCGCGATGTTGTAGGGCATAAAGTCCGAGATAGGCGAGCTTGGCGGCTTCCGGGTGTCCATAGACCCCAAAAACCCCGCAATGATCATGAAACTTATCGACAGTAAGCTGATAGCTTGGGAAGAGCTGGGAGGCTGGCTCCAATGATTCTTCTCCAAATCGGGGTGCATGACAAAGGCTAGCTGCTCGAGGTCCCGTATTCGTCTAATTAGTACACAATCATCTGAATCAAGCCCTGCGTGCGCGGCCCAGCAGGGAAGTCTTCTCAGACCGTCTGAGCGGACACTCGCCTTCCGCCCAGCGCAAAGCCGCACGACGGATTTCAGCTACATTTACTATTTTGCTCCCTTTCGAAGGTCCACGCAACTGGTTTCTGGGGCGTGACCAGGGCTCCGTCAAAGTCGCGGGTGTCGCATACCTCCAGGGCCATGAATTCATTACTCGCGAAGAGACCCCTCACCCGCCCTCCTCCGTCGGGCACCCTCTCCCCAAGAGAGAGGGATCGAAATCAAAATCCCAGCCCTCTCCCAGGGGAGAGGGTGCCCGACGGAGGAGGGCGGGTGAGGGGTCCTTTTTTAACTCCACCGGACTTTGACGGAGTCCTGGAGTAGTGGCTCCGTTCAATTCGTTCCTGGGTGACCCCTACTACCAATCATGGCAGGCGGCGGGCCGCGGGGGAGAGAAGCTGCCGGCGTGTTCACGCCACCAAGCGTGCCAGTTGTTGGCGATGCGCTCGGACTCCTCGCGCGAGGCATTGGCGGAAATGGCAACCTTGTGGCCGGTCAGTCCTTCCAGGGCAAAATTCGCCACTTGGCGGACCTGTGGTTCTGGGTCGTTGAGCGCGGCGAGCAAGGCGGGGATTACTTCCTTGGTACCCAAGGTTTTCAAACCCAGAATGGAGTTCATCCGGTCCGTCACCTGGGCCGAGTGCAGATTATCGTAGAGCGCCTGGTAGGCCCGCGCGTCGCGAAAGAATCCGAGCGCGCGCAGGATGTCGCCCCGCGCGGGCTCAGCACTCTGGGCGAGCATCTCCACGAAAGCGGGAATAAACGCCGGGTCTCCCTTCTCCGCGAGCAGGAGCAAGGCATAGGAGCGCAGTGGATCCTCCGCTCGCTCTGCGCCCTCCTTGCTTCCGGAGCTTGCGGCAGTATCGGTGCCTCGAAACAGCTTCAGGATCGCCCTCCAGGAAGCGGGCGTGTCCAGGCGCGCCAAGCCGTCAAGAGCGTCGCGTCGGTCCCAACGGTCCGGCTTTCCGGCGTTCGCCATCGCGGCCAATTGATCGAGGAAGAAAGGCTGGGGCAGAGACGTGAGCACCACCACCGCCTCAGCAGGGTTGGGGTCCTTGGGGTTTTCGACGGCGGCGAGATAGGGTTGGAAGGCCGCCTCAACCTGCGCGCGAGTAGAACGCACAACCAGCACGCTGAGCTCATCAATGGCCATCGCGAACGCCGCAGGTTTCTCCGCGAACTTTCCACCCTGAGGGTTGGGCTGGAGCAGCGCCAAGCGGCGCTCCGCGCGCAGGTGATAGCGGCCAGGCGCAGCAAATTGCGCCCATTGGTTCAGCAGCCAACGTTCGGTGTGAACTTGCCCAGGCGGCAGGGTGACGGAGCCGTAAACGGCAGTCCCCTGCGGGCTGCCGCAGGGCCGCGGCCCGGGGTCGGGCAGCCGCGGCCCCCGAAGGTCTGTCACCACGAATCGTGGCTCTTGGTCGTAATCGATGGCCAAACCGCGGGTGGGAGTGCGATAACGGAAAGCGAAAACCTTGCTCCCCGTGTTCTGGATCACGAACCGGCAAAAGATGGGCTCTCCCAGCAAGTACTTGGGCCCTTCCATTTCAAAGTGGACCGAATAATTCACCTGGGCAAGCGCCGGGGCGGAGTTCACCCCTACGGCAAGGAAGAACAGACCAAGTTGCAGCATGCGCCTGATGCCGTTCCAACTTAATGGCCCAATACACGACAGTCGGCAGCAGCCTGAAGATACGTACTTCCTGAGCCGAAATGCATAGCTCTGGAGAGTTGGAACGGCACTGGCCCCGCGCAGGACCGCCGATATCATGTCGCCCATCATACGCGAAAGTGCGGCCAGTGAGTGTGTTTCTGTTAAGGGTGAAAACACAAATATGCTGGCGTTTGCTGTAAGTCTACCTGTTCGCATTCACCCATTTCGCTCCTATAATGATGAGGCGGGGCACGGTCAGCGCATTCCTGGCCCCCGGTTTTCGGAAAGTAGCCGAGAAAGTGCGTGAGCCTTGCCTAATTTGTCCTTCATTCGATGGGCGCGCCGGGAAAGGGTGGCCGGCTTCCTTTTCCGCCGCATCTAACCGGGCGTGGGTCCGAACATGCATTCTCTATCGCCAAGTCGCTGTCTGTTATCCACCACGCTGCTGCTGAGCGTGCTGGCGGCGCCACGTGTGGCTTGGGCTACCCTCAAGCTCTGCATGAAGGACGGCAGTTACCAGATGGTCTCAAGCTACGAAGTTCACGGCGACCGGGTGCGCTATTTCAGCGTTGAGCGCTCAGAATGGGAAGAAGTACCCACCTCGCTGGTGGATCTTGACGCCACCAAGCGCGCGCAGGAAGAAACGAAAGCCACGGAGAAGAAGCACCTTGAGGAAGCCAAGGAACTCGACAAGGAGCGGTTTTACAAGCCCCCGGACCAGGGGATGGAGGTCGTCCCCGGCATTCGCCTTCCGGGTGACGATGGAATCTTCACCGTCGATGGACACCGCTTGGTGCGCCTCGTGCAGTCGTCGGGTGAGCTTGTGACCGACAAGAAGCGGGCGGCCATGGTGCTGGCTGTTCCCCTGCCGGTCGTGAAAACCCGCTCGCTCGTGGTCCTCGAGGGCGCGAAAGCGGCGATCCGCTTGAATGACCCGTTGCCGGTTTTTTATATCCAATCGAGCGACGGCCTTGGCGCGAAACTCGAATTGGTGCGCCTGAAGCCGGGAAAAGAGTCCCGCGTAGTCGAGGAGGTGGAAGCCAGCCGGGGGAAAAGCGGCAAAACCACCGAAGAGCGCACCATGGTGTCGTTGGAACGCAAGCAGGTGACGCCCAACCTCTACATGCTGAAACCTCTCCAACCCCTGGAGGCGGGGGAGTACGTGCTGGGCGAGTTGGTTGGGGAAAAACTCAATCTGGATGTCTGGGACTTCGGGTTCGAGAAATGGGAAGTGGTGAAGTGAGTGGCTTGTCTCGCGAACGGCGCGGCCCGAACCCGCACGCGGGACCGAAGGCAGATTCGAGATTCAAGATTCCAGGGATAACGGTCACTGCGGCAGCTTTGAGGTATTCACCACGGCGGCGCGTTTGGAGGCTTGCTTTTCCGCGTACATGCGAGCATCGGCTTCCGCGACATCCTTATCCGGCGTCTGGCCGGTTACGTGGAGGTACAAGCCCAGGCTGACGGAGATCGGCAAGTCACCCACACGGTTGCTGTGGTCCCATTCGGCGACCCTGCTATGGATACGGTCGCGCACAACCCCCCCGCCCTTTTCGTCGGTTTCAGGAAGCAGGACGAGGAACTCATCCCCCCCGTACCGGACGACACAATCGGAGCCACGCACGCAGGATTTCAAGATGGTGGCAACCTGAGAGAGCACGTAGTCACCCATCAGGTGGCCGTAACGATCATTTACCTGCTTGAAGTTGTTCAAGTCGCACATGATGAGCGCCAGCGAGCGGTTGGTGCGCTCGGCGCGGGAGATTTCGCCCGCCAGGAGATCGTGCAGGAAGCCCCGCGTGAAGACGTTGGTCACCGCGTCGATCAGGCTGGCGGCCTGCTCCTGCTGCGAGGACATGTACTGCTGAAGATTGGCGAGCCGTAGCCCTCGGACCTCGAGGTCCCGGCGGACGTAGACTAAGGAAGCCAGCACCGTAGCGACCATGATGACGAAAAGAACCTGCGGGGAGAGGCTGACATACAAGCCGCCGCCATACCAGAACTGGCGGGGGAAAAAGAAAGACAATACTCCCAGGAAAAGAACCACCGCCGCAAAGATGATCAGAATCCAGAATTCCCTCTTCTGCGATTCCAGCTTCACGAGCTCTGTCTGAATACGCGCTTGCGGGCTGACTTGTTCGACATTCGGCGAATTACTCATGCTCTCCACCCAAAACCGGTAAGACCTTGAAGAATGATAAATAAGCCTGGGAAACTTCCCGTGCCCCTTCATTATACGAAAATATCAGAAGAATGCAAGCGGGGAGGATAATAATGTGATTATCAGTACTATCTATATAAAATTAACAATACGACAAAAGTACAACCATGCAACCCGTTCAAAAGGTCATCCTTTCGGCGACGATTTTGGCCTGGGTAAAGAGCAACAGGTAGTCGTTCCCGCCCGCCTTGGAATCCGTCCCGGACATATTGAAACCTCCGAAGGGATGGGCGCCTACCAGCGCGCCCGTGCATTTCCGGTTCAGATAAAGGTTCCCCACGAAGAATTCCTCCGTGGCTTTATCCAGTTTGCGCTGGTCCTTGGTATAAACGGCGCCCGTCAGCCCGTATTCCGTGTTATTGGCGATGGCCAAGGCCTCATCGAAACTCCCGGCCTGGATCACCGCCAGGACCGGACCGAAAATCTCTTCCTGCGCGATACGCGCGGTAGGGGAAACATCGGCGATCACCGTCGGCTGGATAAAATGCCCTGCCCCGGCGGATTCACCGCCACCGGTAATCAAGCGGCCCTCCGTCTTTCCTACATCGATGTATCGCAAGATCGATTTCTTGGCTTTGGCGTTGATGACGGGGCCCATATAGTTTTCCGGACGCTCGGCGGGGCCCACCGTAATCTGCTCGACTCGCTGGCGGAGTTTTTGCAGGAAAACGTCATAGACCGGGCCCACCACAATAGCTCGCGAGCAGGCGGAACACTTCTGGCCCTGATAGCCGAAGGTCGAGGCCACCACGCCTTCGACCGCCTCGTCCAGGTCCGTATCGCTATCCACCACAATCGAGTCCTTGCCGCCCATTTCCGCAATCACACGTTTCACCCAAATTTGTCTGGGCGCGGTCTTGGCCGCCAACTCATTGATGTGCAGCCCGACTTCCTTTGATCCCGTAAACGCCACAAAGCGGGTGTGAGGGTGCCCAACCAGGGTATTGCCTACCACTCCACCCGGGCAGGGGAGGAAATTCACCACTCCCGGAGGCATGCCCGCTTCCTCGAGAGCCTCAAAAAACTTGTAGGCGATGGCCGGGGCGTCACTGGAGGGCTTCATCACCACCGTGTTGCCGGTCACGACCGAAGCCATGGTCATTCCCACCAAAATCGCCAGGGGGAAGTTCCAGGGTGGGATCACAATGCCAACGCCGAGTGGAAGGTAGCGCACGTGATTCTTCTCACCGGCAACCGGCGTGAGTGGCTGCGGGCCCGCCAAGCGCAGCATGGCGCGGGCATAAAACTCAATAAAATCGATGGCCTCCGCCACATCCGCGTCCGCTTCCGGCCAAGTCTTGCCGACCTCGTACACCAGCCGGGCTTCGTAGTAATACTTGCGCTCCAATAAAATTTTGGAGGTCTTCAGCAGCAGGTCCACCCGTTTCTGCACGGGCGTACGGCTCCAGGTCTTGAAAGCCTCGCCAGCCCTCCGCACGGCGCGGTCCGCCAACGCCGCGTCCGCCTGGGAAAACACTCCCACCACTTGGTCCGGGTGGCTGGGATTGTAGGAGTAAAGCTTTTCCTGGGTTTTGATGCGCTCGCCGCCGATCACAAGATCGTGTTCGCGGCCCAACTCCTCGCGGATTTCATCCAGCGCATACTCCATTCGGCGACGATGTGCAGGACTGCTCTTGAAATCGCTCAAGGGCTCGTTCTTGAAATCGGGGAGCGGCATAAGGTGCCTCCACGCGGACGATTGGCGTCGACCATTATAGCGCCGGACCCAGGAGGGGCGGAAGACGCCGGCGCAGGCCACTCGCCGGCCGCGCTACGGTCCAACTACAGGATTGGTGAGGGTTCCGATCCCCTCCACAGTCACGCTTACCGTATCGCCGGCTTTCAAGAAAACCGGGGGCTTTCGAAACACCCCGACGCCGGGTGGCGTGCCCGTGGAAATCAAATCGCCGACTTCCCAGGTGACGGACTGGGAGAGATAGCTGATCAGGAAAGGAACTTTGAAGACCAGGTTGCTGGTGTTGGAATCCTGCAAGGTCTCGCCGTTGAGCGTAAGCGAAATGCGCAGGTTATTGGGGTCCGGGATCTCATCTGCGGTGACGATCCACGGGCCCGTGGGCGCAAAGGTATCGCAGCTCTTGCCTCGATACCATTGGTTGTCACTGAACTGCATGTCGCGCGCACTCACGTCGTGAAGAAGGGTGTAGCCGGCGATGTATTTGTGGGCATCGCTCTCGGGAATACGATGACCGCGTTTGCCGATCACCACGGCGAACTCCGCTTCGTAATCTACTTTCGCAGAGTTGGGCGGCAGCTTGATCGGATCGCCGGGCCCGCAGATGGTGTTGTGGGATTTCAGGAAGAAAATCGGCGCGGCGGGCGGCTCCGAGCCTTGCTCGCGTGCGTGGTCGGCGTAATTGAGGCCGATGCAGGTGATCTTGTTAGGGTGCGCGATGGGCGCGCGCAGCTTGGCGGTACGCAAGGGGATGAGCAGGCCTTTGGGACGCTCCTTGCCCATCGCACCGGCGCATGCCACGATGACTCCCAGCGCTTGGCGATATCTTTCTCCCAGCCCCAGGAGTTCGATCATGTCCTGCGGCGGCCTGCCCAGCTTGCGCAGCACCTTCGCCGCCGCGGCCACCTTGGCGTCGGCGATCCGCCCTTTGGCAATCAAGCCATACGCCGCGGCCACATCCACCACAAAGTCGCCAAGCACCACCCCCAGGCGGGATTGTTTCGCGGATTCGTAAGTTGCCAGTTTCATGGTTGATTTATCTCCCCTAGTTGCAAATTTGGTGGATAGTCCGTAACTGCCCGCTATAAGTCAGCAATATCCATTCACTGCAGCGCCGCCATCGTACGGGCATGGCGCCGACGCCACCCGAGAACTGGACATTTAGCCCGTCTGCGCCGCCCTCACTCCCCGCTCACCCGGAAGACATAATGTCCGGAGCCCACCTCAAAGACCACCCGCTTGCCGTCGAGTTTCCCTGCGGTGACGCCCGGGGTTCCCTCGACAAAATGTCCTTTCTCCCAAACGATTCGGTCCCCTTCGTGAATGGTAATATCCGACATTTGGTCTTCCTTGGGAACGGAAACGCTCGCGGTGCTGTTGACGGGCACATCCACTTGCAAGGTGATGATTCCCGGTTCGTGACTCCACGAGGATGTTACGTTGCCGCGCACCGAGCCCACCGTGGCGCTCGCGGAAGTGAGATCGCGCGTCACTTGCGGCTCAATGCGGTTATGGCGATAGCCCGGATGGTCAGGATCCACATTGATTCCCCCCAAGGCCTCATAAAACCACGCATCCACGCTTCCCATCATGTGGTGATTTTGGGAATTCATCGACGGTCCCACTTTTTGCTGCCAAAGTTCCCAAACCGTGGTGGCGCCCTTCGCCAGCATGTAGCCCCAACTGGGGTAAGTGGTTTGCGTCGCGAGGTCATAGGCCAGGTCCGCGTGGCCGTTTTGCGTCAGCGCCGGCATCAGGTAGCGAAGGCCCGCCAGTCCCGTGGTCAGGTGCGTGTTGTGCTCGTAGAGGATATTGTTGGCAAGGTTGCCCGCCACCGCCCCGCGGTAGTCCCTCGGAACCATATCCAGGAAGAGGGGCAGGACGTTGGCCGTCTGCGTTCCCGTGGTGTAGTTGCCCGTCTTCGCGTCAAAGAATTCCTTGTTAAAAGCGTCTTTGATCTCCCCGGCCCGTTGCGCATAACTCGCGGCATCGGCGGAATGGCCCAACGCCGCCGCCATTTTGGAAAGCACCAGGGTATCGTAATAGTAGTAGAAGTCGGAAACCTCCGAGCCCGGAGTCTTCTCCGTCGCCACCCAGTCGCCATAGTAGCTAAAGCGCAGAACATTGTCGGGGGCGCGGCTGTGCAAGTACTCCACGTATTTCTTCAGCCCGTCGTAATTTTCCTGCAAGAGGCGCAGGTCACCACTCTGTAAGTAAAGGTACCAACAGATCAGGGGGAAGGCCGTGCCCCAGGCGGGGTCGGCAGGGCGACTTCCATGGGTCAGGTGGGGAACCGTATCGGTCATGGTCCCGTCGGGGCCCAACTCATCGCGCATGTCGCGCAGGAAGTTGGTATAGAAGGCCGCCATGTCGAAGTTCAGCATCACGCCTTCCGAGCTGACTTGCGCATCGCCCATCCAGCCCTGGCGTTCGTCGCGCTGATCGCAATCGGTGGGAACGCTGTGCAGGTTTGTCAAGTCCGACCAGCGGATGATCTTGTGGATCTGATTCAGCAGGGGGTTCGAGGCCACAAAGCTGCCGGTGGTTTTGACGGCGGTGTGTACCACATGCCCGCGCAGCGAATCGAGACTCGGCGTGCCGGGGTATCCGGTGACCTCCACGTAGCGGAAGCCGTGATAGGTAAAGCGCGGGTGGTAGCATTCCTCTCCATCGCCGCGCAGGATGTAAATGTCGCGCGCTTTGGCCCCGCGGAGGTTCTCACGGTTAATCATGCCCGTGTCATAAAGCAGCTCAGCAAAGCGCAGTTGAACTTGCGCCCCACGCGGTCCATTGACGTGCAGGTCCACCCAACCGCTGAAGTTCTGCCCCATGTCGTACACGTAAACGCCGGGCTGCGGATTGGTCAAGGCAATGGGCACCATGGAATCCACGTCCTGGATGGGCGGCATCATCTGCGCGGAAAGCACGCCTCCGGGAGCTTTCACGCTTTCCGCCGGTTTCCAGCCGTCGTCTTGGAAGCCCGGCAGGTCCCAGCCGGGCGTTTCCAGCCGCGCGTCGTAGACTTCGCCATCATAAAGGCTGTCGCTCACGATGGGGCCGTTCTTAGCCTTCCACGTGGGGCCGCTCGTCACGCTCACGTGCTTGCCGCTGGCTAATTCGATGTCCATTTGCAGCAGCAGCACGCGAGACTTAAACCAGCCCTCACCCAGCATCACGCCCACCGCGTTGGCGCCGCGGTGGAGGTTCGCGGTAACGTCGTAAGTAACGTACAGATCACGTTTCTCAAACGTCGTCCAGCCCGGATCCATGTAATTCGTCCCGATTTTTTTGCCGTTGATGCGCAGTTCGTAGTAACCCAGCCCGCAAATGTAAGCGCGAGCGCGGCGCGGGGATTCGGCCAGGGTGAATTCCTGCCGTAACTGATTGGCGCCGCCAATCCATTGTCCCTTCCAGTCATCCGCAGAGAGCAGCCCCACGTCGAAACTCGCCGGTTGGCTGTAGTCACTGGCGTTCCCGCCTTTATCCCAGTAGCGGACTTTCCACCAGTAGGAGTGATCGCTCTCCAGGGGTTTGCCGTTGTAAACCACCTGCGTCGAGTCGTCGGATGCGGCCTTGCCGCTATCCCAGGCGTCACCTTTGTTTTGGGCCAGCGACTCCGGGGTGGAAGCCACCAGCACCTGGTAGGCGGACTGCACCTGCGCACGCTCCGTGTGATGAAGCACCCAGGCGAATCGTGGTTGGCGCACGTCGATTCCCACCGGATTCTTCAGGTATTCACAACGCAAGTTCACGGGAGCCAACGGGCCCTCCGCAGCCCGAACCAATGGCACGGCCCAGACGGCGGCCAAAGCCAAAAGAGCGGCGACCGCAAAAACTCTGAGGAAGGAATATGATCGAAACATAGCGGTCCTCCTTTACACGTATCAGGTCCCAGAGAGGAAGCTCGAAACTCGAAATTCGAAACTCGAAACTGGGAATTCAGTGGAGTGCTGACGAGTTTCGAATTTCGAGTTTCGCCCTTTCCTGACACCTGACACCTGACACCTGACACCTGACACCTCAAACATGAAGTTCGCCATCATACCCCAAATGGATTGTTTACGGGGGCGTTGTGCATAGTTAATTTCGGATTGACGCTGCGGACTCATCGGTAGACGCTGGGCGACAAGGCAGGAGCTATCTCCGCGAAACCCGTTCGGGCGCCCTAAACGTGATGGGCCCTTTATCCGGTTTCGCGACTAACCGTCAAGTGGCAACACCTTGTGCTTATCTCCGGGAAAGCCGGTCGTTTACTGCGAGCTCCGTCGAGGGTTAAGGTTCAAGCGGAGGCCCTTCGAAGCAAACGTCGACCCAGAGCTTGAGGGTAAGGTCATGCCGGGCTTCATTTGCGAGGTACGGACGCAGTTCTCTTTTGTAGCGTTCGCGCAGCAACTCAGGGCTGAGATGGAGGCTTTCCGCCAGAAAAGCCACGTCATCACGATCCTTCTGGCTGTTTCTCTCGAGCTTGGACAAAATCAAGTCGTATGGGTCGGGGGCGTAAAGATGCAGGTTTTTGAACCGACCGGGGCACATCTCCGAGAGCCGCGTTTCGTAGTCCTCTGGTAGGGAAATAGCCGGAAAATGTTGCAAATGAAGCTTGTACTTCTTCGCCAGCAACGAGTCCGGCCCCCCCAATGCCTGTAGGTCGTCCACACAGCTATAGGGTACTACGGCAAAATAATCAACATCCCCCGTTGGTCGCGGCAGTCCGTAAAAAAGGCTGACCACGAATCCACCAATGCAATGCACGTGAACTTGTTCACAGAGGAGCCCGTCAAGTTCTTCCAGGAACCGGTCCCAAGGTGAAGGGAGTTTTGCTTCGTTGTTAGGCGACATATTGCAAGTGCTCGGGTCGCAGGTCTGACAACAAATTCCAGTGCCGCGCGGCATCCGGCCGGTTCTCGAACAGCCACTGCCGCTCCCGGTCGTTGCGGGGAGCCCGGTAGAAATAGTCTTCACGCGCCAGCCGGCTACGTTCCAGCAAGGATTCCAAACTCGCGAGAGCCTTTGTGCGCTCCGCTTCCACGCCTCGTACGGAAAGCTGGCGGGCAAGGTTGACCACAAATCCCAAACGATTTTGGAGGTCAAACTTCTTCGCCTCCACCACCAGCCAGCCGAAATCCATGTGCCAATATCGCAGGAGCAGCCAGGGCAG
>Ga0187849_1001990_pt1 | contig 20464 bp, 13 predicted proteins | sample June2016WEW_4_10_2_FD_132412 | JGI IMG/M metagenome (GOLD analysis project Ga0187849, IMG submission 132412) | Peatland microbial communities from SPRUCE experiment site at the Marcell Experimental Forest, Minnesota, USA - June2016WEW_4_100 | ecosystem: Environmental > Terrestrial > Soil >...
ACGCTCCACGCTCCGCACGCTCACTACCCCCGGCCTCGCCGTCCCGTTTCGATCAGCGCCTGGAGGCGGGAGCCCAGCGCGGGCAGCAGGGCGTCGCAAACGGGGGGGATTTCCAGTTCCAGCGTCGGAAGACCCAGTTCGCGGCGGACGACTTCGCGGATGAGCGCGCCTTCGCGGGCGCAATGGCTGGCGCCGGGAATGCGGGCCACGACTACGGCCTCGGCCCGGGCGGCCCGGCAGTCGGCCACGATGCGCGCCGCGCGGTCCAGGGTCGAGCCGGCCATCGGGTCGGCCAGGGCGGTCCGGGCCAGGGCTTCCAGCGGCGGCAGATCCTCGGAAATCAGGTCCAGCGCGTGCGTAAACATATAATCCGAGCCGCAGACCCGGCCGCCCCAGTCTTCCAGCAGGTTCATGGCCCGCAGGTCGGCGACGGGATTGACCCAGAAAATCCGCACTGCCTCCTCGGCAACGGCGAAGCGGCCCTGCTCGAGGCGGGCCTCGGCCTCCGCCAACAGCCCGGCCAGGACGGCGATGGTTTCCTGCCGGTCAGAACAGAAATGGATGGCGAGCATTTCGGCGATGAGCATTTCCAGGGCCGGCAGAGGGGCGGCCGGGGCGTGATAGACCCTCCGGCGCAAAGCAGCCAGGAGACGGCGGACCTTGTTGGCTTCGCGGATCCCGCCGGCCAGGGCCGCTTCGTCCAAAGGCCCGCCCCCAAGCTCGGCCAGGATGCCGCACAGCCGCGCCAATTCCTCGCGCACGCATTCCACCTGGATTTGCGGGGCCCTCAGGTTGCCGGGAAGCGCCACGGCGGTCTCTCCCGCCTCCGGCGGGCGGCGGCGCGGCATCTCCCACCAAACAATCGGGAAGCCGGTTTTCTCCAGCCGTTGAGCGATGGCGGAAAAGTCGTCGCAGACCGCCCCGGTGCTGCAAATCAGGAGGTCGGGCCGCGGAAAGTGCTCGCCGTTCTGAAAGGCGGCCAGCATTGCGCGGACCGGACAGAACGAGGCATCGATGCCCAGGCCCTCGGCTTGCCGGAGCAACCCATCGCTGCACTCCATCAGGCAGGGCGTCCACCAGGCCCCGTCCGGATAGAAGGCCCGCACCCCGGGCAGCGAATAGGCCATCACCGGCACCGTCCCAAGGTCCTTCATCGCCCCCACAATCCGGTCCCCGTCCGCGCGGGCTTGCCGGAGGCGCTGGTTTTCCGTAAGCAAAAAATTCCAAAGGCGAAGCGAGGCCGCCGAATCATCGAATTGCAACAACCGCAGGCGCAAGTCGCCTTCCGAGACGACGTGCCGGCCCAGCGGCCCGCCGTAGTCCGGCTCGCGCAATCCGGATTGGACCAGTTCTGCGTAACGGGCGTCCCATTCCGAAAGCGTGAGCCGGCCGCTCATCGCAGGGCCTCCAGGAAGGCTTCGATGCGGCTGGTGATTCGCGGCCAGGCCCCGGCCGCATCGCCTGCGTCCAGGACCAACAACGGCAGGCCAAAGGCCTCGCGGAGCGATTGGGCTTCCGCGCGCCAAAGGTCGCACCCGACATGGGCCCACAGGACGAGGCCGCGCGCGCCCCGGGCCTCCAATCGCTGCCGCAGCCAGTCATAGAGGCGCGTGTTCGGACGCTGGAAGACATCCACGCAATTGGCTAGATACATCTGCGCCAGATCCCGAAGGGCAGGTTCAGAATCACAAGCAGAAGCCGTCCCCTCCCGCTTGCCGCCTGGCGGCGGCGTGTCCCACAAGCTGCGTTCGCCCGCCTCGGTGGCGTCCAGAACCACCCGTCCGCCGGCCCCCTCGAGCGTCTCCAGCAGTCGCCATTGGGCGCGCGGCAACGGCCCGCCTACCAACGCAAGGGCAATTGCGCCCGAGACCCCGGTGCCCTTCTCCGGCAGCCAGACTGAACCATCCCAGTGGAACCGCGCAACGGCTTCCGCGTACTGGCGCCCCGGGCAAGAGCCGACCGCTTGCAAGAGCCGGCGGCGCCCGCTGGCATAGTGGTCCAGAACCGCCCGCAGGTTCTCGGCCGACGGCGGCTGCCCGCCGAGCCGGACCAGGAAACGGCCCAACCGCTCGAGTTCGCCGCAGAAGAGCCGCTCCGCCACTCCCGTCTGCCACGTCGCAGGCAGGTTGAACAGAAAGAGACGCGCCGGGGCCTGGGCGATGGCAGCATCGAAGCCGCGCCGCAACTGATCGCAGTGGGTCGTAAAAACAACCGCCGATTGAGACTGCCGCTCCGCCAGGCGGACGACGCCTTGGGCGAAAGCGCAAACACCCTCTGCAAGCGGCGCTGACTCAAGGGCAAAGTCCTCGGCGAACCAGACGCCGCGCGGCTCCAGCCCATGCGCCCGGATCCATTCAGCCGGCACCCAAGGGCTGGTGTAAAAGACGAGCTTGCTCATTTTGGCTGATGGGCTTGCCAGACCAGGCGCAGGCCCTCGAGGGTCAGGAGGGGCCGGATGGCGGTGATTTCGGGCAGTTTGCGGGCGATGAGTTCGGCGTAACCGCCGGTGGCGATGACCGGGAGACGGCGGACGTTGAGTTCGCGTTTGAGCTCGAGGATCAATTCGCGGACCAGGCCGCGATAGCCGTAAATCGCTCCGACGAGCATGGCTTGCCGGGTGCTCTTGCCGATGGCCCCGGTGATGTCGCGGATGCGGATGCGGGGCAGGAGGGCGGTTTTCTCGTGGAGGTAATCGGTCATGGCCGCGAGGCCCGGGGCGATAATGCCTCCCACATAATTGGCGGCCGAATCTACGACATCGAAGGTGACCGCAGTGCCAAAATCGACGACTACCGCCGGGGCGCCGAAGGCGTGTTTGGCGGCGACAGCGTTGGCGAGGCGGTCGGGACCGATGGTCCGGGGTTTGGGGTAATCGAGGCCGACGCCGCGCACGGTTTTGGCCGTGAGCTCGAGGCAAGGCAGATGCCAACGCTCTTTTGCCGCGCGGCGGAGGAGCGGGGAAACGGCGGGCACGACGCTGCAAAAGGCGGCTGCGTCCAGCCTTGCGCGCCCGGCAAAGGCCGCAACCCGGTCTTCGGCGGTTCCGCCCTGCCAGGCGGCCGTCGGAAGGTTGGCGTGTCTGAAGACGCGCGCCGAATTGGCCAATCCGAGGTGGGTGTGGGTGTTGCCGATATCCAGGAGCAGGAGCATGGCGGGTTCATTTATCGAGTGTGACATCGCCGCCGACGATGCGTTCGAGGTGGCCGTGCTCGGTGCGAAGGAGGAGGGCGCCTTCCTCGCCCAGGGCTTCGGCGCGGCCGCGGATGCGGCGATCACCGACGCGAATGGCGACGTTGCGGCCAATGGTGGTGCAGTGTTTTTCCCATTCGTCGGCGATGTCCGCGAAGCGGCCGGCGGTGATGCGGGCGTAATCGTGGTCCAATTCGCGAAGGATGGCCACGGCCAGCGCAGGGCGAAAGACCGGTTTGCCCAACTCGGCCTTGAGAGAAGTGGCCTGGTGGCGCAGTTCGGCCGGGAAGTCGGCGGGGCTGAGGTTGACATCCACGCCGATGCCCAGGATGACGTATTTGATGTGGTCCAACTCAGCGCTCAGTTCGGTGAGGATGCCGGCGGTTTTGCGGCCATGAACCAGGAGGTCGTTGGGCCATTTGATTTCGGGTTCCAGGCCGGTGTGGGAGTGAAGGGCGCGGCGGAGGGCGGTGGCGGAGGCGACGGTGAGGCGGGTCGTCTGGAGCGGGGGCAAGTCGGGCCTGAGCAGGACCGAGAACCAGAGGCCCTTCCTGGCGGGGGACAGCCACTTGCGTCCGAGGCGTCCGCGGCCGCGGGTTTGGGACTCGGCAAACACCACGACGCCCTCCTTCACGCCGTCCCGAGCCAGCTTCTCGACCACGTCGTTGGTCGAGGTAGTGGACTGGAAGACGCGGATGTCGCGTCCGATGACCCGGGTTGGGCCGAGCCGCGAGAGGAGGTCGTCCGCATGCAAGACATCCGGGGCGCTCAACAGCCGGTAGCCATGGTGAGGGCTGGCCTCGATGTCATAGCCCAGCGAGCGGAGTTCCTCGATGCGGGCCCAAACGGCGGCGCGGCTTACGCCGAGGTCCTGGGAAAGCTCGGTCCCTGACACCGAGCCCCCGGCGGCGCTGCGCAGGGCGTTGAGGATTTGGACGTCGATCGTCATAGTTAAGATTCGAAATCCAGGCCGATGTCCACGGCGCGCGCGGAGTGGGTCAGGGCGCCGACCGAGATGAAGTTCACGCCGGTCTGGGCGATGGGGCCAACGGTATCGAGGTTGATGCCGCCGCTGGCCTCGGTGGGGACTCGGCCGGCGCATTTCTGGACGGCCTGGCGCAATTGGCCGAGGTCCATGTTATCGAGCAGGATGGAGTCGGCGCCTGCGGCCAGGGCCTGGTCCACCTGTTCGAGGGTGTCGGCTTCGACTTCCACCTTGAGCCGCGGATAAGCGGCTCGGGCGCGCTGGACCGCGGCGGCAATCGCGTTGGGCGCTTCGTGCCGCAGGGCGGCGAGGTGGTTATCCTTGATGAGGATGCTGTCAAAGAGCCCCAGGCGATGATTGCGCCCGCCCCCGCAAGTCACGGCATATTTTTCCAGACGCCGCCAGCCCGGCGTGGTCTTGCGGGTATCCAGGATTTGCGCGCCCGTGCCCTGGACTGCCTTCACGAAGCGCGCGGTGAGCGTGGCGACACCGGAGAGGCGCTGGACGAAGTTGAGCGCCACGCGCTCGGCCCCCAGGAGGGCGCGCGCCGGTCCGGCGACCTCCAGGAGCGTCTGGCCGGCTGTCACAGACTGTCCATCCTGGAGGGCACGGGTAATTTGCGCTTGCGGAGCGAGTTGGCCAAAGGCGGCCTCGGCCAGGGCCAACCCGGCGACAACCAGCGGTTCGCGCGCCCGCATCACTGCTCGTGCCGTCGCATCTGCCGGCACGGTCGCCAGACTGGTGGCGTCTCCGGTTCCGGTGTCCTCGGCCAGGGCCAGTTGCACGGCGCGGCGGAGTTCTTCGGTGGCCAACGGTTCCATAGGCCGGGTTAGGACATGCACCGGCTCATTTCCATCGCGGCATTGTATTCGCCACGGCGCGCGGCCCAGTTGCACCTGGCTCGATGATGGAGGGCTTGCTGTGCCGCCAACACGTGGGACTCGTCGCCCCGCCAAATCTCCAAAGCCGGTTGCTGGATGGCGCGGGCAAACGAAAACGCCAGCGCCCAAGGCAGTCGCGGCTTGAATCTGACATTCATGGCATTCAAACGGGCCGAGGCCAGTTCACCCGGTTGGCCGCCCGACAAGAACGCAATTCCCGGAACGGCGGCGGGGACGGCTCGCAAGAGACACCTGACCGTGGCGTCGGCCGCCTCGTCCACCGGCGGCTGCTCGGGGCAGGTCAATCCCGGAACCACCATGTTGGGCTTCAGGAGCATGCCCTCCAGCGTCACCCGCTGTGTATAAAGCTGGTTGAAGACCGTTCGCAGGACTTCCTCCGTTGCCTCGCAACACCGCCCCAGGGTATGCCCGCCGTCCATGAGCACTTCGGGCTCGACCACGGGGACCAGTCCGGCTTCCTGGCACAAGGCGGCATAGCGGGCCAGCGCCTGCGCGTTGGCCTCGATGCAACCCCGGCTGGGAATGCCCTCGCCCACGGCAATCACCGCGCGCCACTTGGCAAAACGGGCGCCCATTTGACAATACTCCTTGAGGCGGTCGCGCAGCCCGTCCAGACCTTCGCTGATTTTCTCTCCGGTATGACCTGCCATGTCCTTTGCGCCGGCATCCACTTTGATGCCGGGAATGATTCCCGCGTCGGTGACGGCCTTAGCGAAGGGGGTGCCGTCCTTCTTGTGCTGGCGGATCGTCTCGTCGCATAGGATCGCCCCGCTGATGCACTCGCCGAGACGGGGCGTGGTCACAATCAACTCACGATAGGCGCGCCGGGCCTCGACGGTCTGGGGAATCCCCAGCTTGGCAAATCGTTTGTTGCAAGTTGGATTGCTTTCATCCATCGCCAGCAGGCCCTTGTCCCCGGCGACCAGCGCCCTGGCGGTGTCCATGAGTTCGTTCGTATTCATTCGGAGTTAACATCGATGCACGTAAGCTTCCCTTATTCCCTTAGCAAATCAAGCGTCCTCTTTGCCAAAAAAGGGACCGCGTCCCCCGGGGCTGCTCTAAACGGGGTGTGAGATTTCCGGGCTAAGATCGGTCAGGCCCTCCACAAATCCGGGATCGCAAACCCGAATTGCCAGCCGCGGCAGAGAAGGTAGCACCCTACAAAATCAAGGCCTTTTCGAACTTCGGATTTCAGGGCTGCGGGCTTTGCCCTTCCCCTCACCAACGTGAATTTAAAGCAGCCCTGCCGCGTCCTCGTCCTCCTCCCCATTTGACTTGACCCGGGCTGGCCGGCCTGCATGATCTCCGCAACGATGATGAAGCCTAATCCGGCCAGTCAGCCCATGAGCTCACCGCACCAGCCCGTGAACAGGTCCGAACTGGACCGCCTCTTTGCTGACATAGTGTGGTGAAAACACGCGAGATGGGCTTCGGCCGGCGCTACGCCGTGGAAGGGGAGTTGAACACGCCAAACGTCCGCCGTCCGCGTCTGCGGACCGTCTGGCAACTGGATGAAGGGTGCGAGTAAAAGCGCCGGGCATGCGCCGCGGGAGTTTTGTCCCGGAGGGACATTTGGCAATAGCCCGGCGTTTCAACGCCGGGGAGGCCGGAATAGAGACCCTCGTCCCGAAGGGACGACTGAGAATACTCGTTGCCCTCAGCCGTCCCTTCGGGACGGGCCTCTCCTTCGGTCCGCTGACCCGGCGTTGAAACGCCGGGCTTATTCTCGGGATGTCCCTGCGGGACAAACCTTCAGGGCGACCCCGCGCGAGCATGCGCGTCAAACCGGATCAACCACGTGAACAGTTGCGAATAAGGGCCACTGACGGGACTTGGGAGGCGCCGACCCCGCCCACCGTGCCATAACCTCTTCACATTTGGATTTTGCCATACCATAACTACAGAACCAGGTTTCGGCTCGCTGCTGCCCCAAAATATTATTGCAGAACCGGAAAGGCCCAAATACGTGCTCCCTGTAAGCGTTACAAAACGACTGATATAAAACCGACTGCTTGTTATGCGCGATAAACCTGCCCGTGCGGATGAGCTTCACCTGTCACAAATCTGGCCAATCCCGAACGCCGAGGACTTCAAACTCCACTTGGCCTGCGAGTGCGAAGGTGTTGAGCCCCTGGATTTGTTCGTGCATGAGCCAAAAACATGGCTGGACTGGAACCAGTACAAGTCCCGCAACGAGTTCAGCCGCGAATTTATTCTTGCCCTAATTGAATTTTATCCAGAGGAACACCGATGGCTGTTTGGCGGTGCGTGGCAAATTCGGTCCCGCCACCGGGGTAAGGACTGGTGGGAATACGACCTCAAACCTCTGAAAGAAGCCGAGCCGTTCATTGGCCGCTTGAAAGTCATCCTGAAGCGCCCCGGCCGCCCTAAAGCGTTTTATTTTGAGGACCATTACTCTGCCTTGGTTGTTTCCGAGATACTGCCCACGCGATACGATGGCGAGGCTTTCCCAGGATACGACGCGATTAACTTGAGATTCGCGGAGTTAGAGAGCATTTTCAGTGTTCCACGACTGGATTGGAAGGCTGCCCTCGAGTACTCCAAGGGAGTCTATTTAATCACCGACATCAGAAATGGACAGAAATACGTAGGCGCGGCGTATGGGGACGCTGGCCTATGGTCCCGGTGGGCGTGCTACGTTCGCACAGGGCACGGATACGCCGATGACCTTACCAGGATTATTAACAAACACAGCTTGGAATATGCGCGAAAGAACTTTCGGTTCGCTCTGCTGGAATATTTCCCAATGAGGACTGAGGACCGTGCCGTTACCGGGCGGGAAACGTATTGGAAGGATGTTTTGATGACCCGTCAATACGGTTACAACAAAACTCAGAGCCTTTTGTGCAAAAAATTGGCTTCTCGTGCAACCGGCCTTTTTTGTGCAAAGCCTCCGAGGGGAGAGGGAGGACTATCCGCAGTCAGGCGGCGGGGCGGAAGCGGCTCGAAATCTCGAAGGCCGTCCCCGGCTGTTCCCTCTCCCTGGGGAGAGGGCCGGGGTGAGGGGAAATTGGAGGCTCGAAATGCAGCGGGTGCTCAAAAGCAGATCTGCGCCCGGCTGGCGCTCTGGCTGGCGGTCTGGCTGGCGATGGTCCCCGCGGCGCAGGCACAGGTGCGGCCGTACATCGGTTTTGCCTATCCTGCCGGCGGCCAGCAGGGCGCCACCTTCCAGATCCGCCTGGGCGGACAAGCTCTGGACGGCGTCAACGCGGTGCTCGTCACCGGCTCGGGCGTTACCGCCAGGGTCGCCGAGTACCATCGGCGGCTTAACAACCAGGAGATGCAGTTGCTCAACGAGCAACTGCGGGATTTGAGGCGAGAGACGATGTCTGACTCCACAACGGCCCCGCCGATGACGGCGGACAACCCAACCATGATGCCGGCGACGACCAATGAAAACACCTCGGCAGTGTTGACCAAGGAGGCGGCGCGGGAACTGATCGAGAAGATCGAAAGGAGGACTTTCGAATTCGTGCAAACGCCGGCCTGCGCGTCCCTCGCCTCCGTGGTGATTGTGGAGGTCACGATCGCGCGCGACGCCCAGCCCGGCGAACGGGAAATCCGGCTGGTGACGCTCCGCGGCGTATCCAACCCGCTGGCATTCCACGTCGGGCAAGTGCCGGAACTTTCGCGCAAGCCGATGCTGACCGCCAGCCTTCAGGTGCTGGGCAAGGAGGCCCAAGCCCTCCGCAAGCGACTGCCCAGCGAGGCCGAAGACCGCATCGCCGTCCCCTGCACCGTCAATGGCCAGATCGCCTCCGGTGAAGTCAACCGTTACCGGTTCCAGGCCCGCCAAGGCCAGCGCCTGGTCATCACCACCCTGGGGCGCCAACTGGTCCCGTTCATTGCTGACGCCGTTCCGGGTTGGTTCCAGCCCGTCCTGGTGCTCTACGACGCCAACGGCAAAGAGGTGGCCTACGATGACGATTACCGGTTCAACCCCGACCCGACTATTTTCTATGAAGTGCCCAAGGACGGTGAATACGTCTTCGTCATCCACGACAGCCTTTATCGCGGACGCGAGGATTTTGTCTATCGCATCACCATCGGCGAGTTGCCCTTCATCACCAGCCTCTTCCCGCTGGGCGGACGGGCAGGCGCTCCGGCCAAGCCCCGGATGGAAGGCTGGAATCTTCAGGACGCCCAACTGACCCCGCTGGACGCGGACGCCGGCCCGGGCATCCATTGCCTGGCCGCCAGCAGCAAGGGGTTGATTTCCAATCGCGTGCCCTTCGCCCTGGACAACCTCCCGGAGGGTTTCGACCAGGAACCCAACGACACCCCGGCCAGCGCCCAGAAGGTGACCCTGCCCATCATCATCAACGGGCGCATCGACCGCCCGGGCGACTGGGACGTCTTCCAGTTTGCCGGCAAGTCCAACGACACGCTCGTCGCCGAAGTCCAGGCCCGCCGGCTCGATTCCCCGCTCGACTCGGTGATTAAGCTCACCGATGCCGCCGGCAATCTGCTGGCCTTCAATGACGATTACGAAGACCTCGGGGCGGGGCTCAACACCCACCACGCGGATTCCTATTTCATGGCCAGGCTGCCCGCTGACGGCCCATACTATGTTCACCTCGGCGACACCGCCCAGCAAGGCGGCCAAGAGTACGGCTACCGTCTGCGCCTGAGCGCGCCGCAGCCCGATTTCGACCTGCGCGTCGTGCCTTCCAGCCTCAGCCTCCGCGCCAAATCCACCGCCGCCCTCACCATTTACGCCATGCGCAAAGACGGGTTCGCCGGCCCAATCAAGCTCGGCTTGAAAGAACCCCCGGCCGGATTCTCGGCCACTCCCGTCACCCTGTCGGGCACCCAGACCGTCGCGCGGCTCACCCTCAGGACCAGCCTGGCCGCCACCCAAGACCCGGTCACCCTGTCCATCTGCGGCAGCGCCAGGATTGGCGGCCAGGAAATCGCCCGCCAAGCCGTGCCGGCCGAAGACCGGATGCAGGCCTTCTTGTGGCGCCATCTCGTTCCGGCCAAAGACCTCAAGGTCCTGGTCTTCGACCCCGCCTACCAACCCCCACCCAAACGCCTCGCCCCTCTCCGCCCCCCTTCATTGGCCGCAACCAACGCTCCCGTTTCGACCAATGCCATCGCCGGAACCAATGCTGTCTCCGGAACCAATGCCGCGGCCGCCAAGCCCAAGTTTACCAAGCAGCAGATCGCAGGACGGTTGAAGGAGCTCAAGCTCCTCTTCGAAGAGGGAATGCTCACCGACGAGTTTTACAACGAGAAAGTCGCCGAATCCGAAACCGCGCAGTGAGGCAAGTGCTATGGGCTGAACTGAAAGGCCCCGATGTCCCAGCCGGCTCCCCGCGGCCGTCGGTCCACGTCGTCGCGGAAGTCATCCAGCGCTTGTCCGGCGTGGATGGCGGGCGCGGCTGCGGCGGTCAACCGCAAGTCGCCGGCGGCGAAGTCCTGGAACCAGGGCGCTTGAATGCGCTCGAGATTGTGGGCCCGTGTTGCCGGGGGCGCATCGTCACGACGCTGGATAGGCCCGCTCACCAGGTTGTTCCGGAACACCAGGTTCGAGCTCCCGGCGAAGCGATACTCTATCGGCGCCCAATAGTTCTGCACCACCACTGTGTTGTTGTCCACGTGGACGTTCGCGGCGTGCTCAAGGCCGATTCCCACGTCCGTATGAGGGCCGGCGCCGGCATTGAACACCATATTATTTCGGATGCTGCTCGTCCCACCCTGATGGCCGCCCTCCGGGCTGCCCAAACCAAACCCGATGCCCCGGTCGCAGTTCAGCACCCAGTTGCGCTCCACCACGATGTTCTGCGGGCGTGTGGGACACCGTTTCCAAAAGTGAATCGCGTGCTCGGCAATCCCGGGCTGGCCCGCTGGGGTCCGCAGGTTGCGGAACAGGTTGTCTCGCACGACCCAGTTGACGCCTTTGTGAATGTCGATTCCGCCGGTGTACGACTGGTAGGCCCAGCCGCCGGTAAACTCAAACAGGCACTGTTCGATGCAACCGTCGGTCGCTCCGACCGGATCGGCCTCGCTGGATGAGCCTTTGATGAATTGCTGGTTGCAGTTGACAATCCGGCAATTGTGGACCCGAAGACCCGCAACGCTGAAGGGGCTCTCCCCGCGGACCTGGATGCCGTGGTACCGACAGTAGCCGAGGGTCAGATCCGCAATGACCACATCGCCCGCGGAGACAAGAAACACGCTCGCCATGGCCGCCTGGGGCCCTTCGTCCGGCCCGCGGAGGGTCACGGCGTCGCGATTGCCATTGGCGCTGCGGATCACCAGGCCCGGGCATTGGATTTCCAGCGCCGGCACGTCCAGCAGGTAGGTGCCGTCCTCCAGCAGGAGGGTGGCGGCGGCCCTCGCGCGGTTGGCGGCTTCAAGGGCGGCCTTGAGTTCCGCCACGCCGGCCACATGGCGGCTCTGGCCTCGGGTGAGGGTCAGCGGTTCGCCCGTTCCCGGGGCCGCCACGAGCTGCGTCGGCAGCATCAGGGCCACCCAGAGGACCGGCAAGGCAAGGATCTCGAGCGCGGCAGGATAAGTCAGACGTTGCTTTCCGGGCATGGCGGGACAATGGCTCGATTCGGGCCTGCGGTCAACGATCGAACGTTTTCCTGTTTTGTTTGTGGCGAAGATCCGCTACGAGGCCGCTATGCCGATGACACCCGGGGCACGACTAATTGGGTGACGCCAGCTTCTTGTGCGGGGGACATAGCCGCAAACGGCACAGACGGATTTCTGCCGCGAAAAAGCGCAAGAGACTCAAAAAAGAGACCAAGTTCTCCCAGTTTGCACGTGGTGTAATTCTGCCAAGCCCTCAGCAGCAGCGCTGGAGCAGCCCAGCCAAGCAGCCGCCTTCGCTTCGTCCTCGTATAATTGAATCCAAGATGGCTGCGATCTTGAACCGCGGAATACGCGGAATACGCGGAATACGCGGAAACCCAAGACGATAAGCAATCCTTTTCCGAGTATTCCGCGTATTCCGCGGTTGCTCTCTTCCCGCGTTGGTTCTGGCCACGCCAGGTGAGGATTTCGGACTTCGGACGTCCTTCGGACTCTCGCCGCGCTGTCGCGCCGTCGCAGCGGGTCGGATTTCGGGCTTCGGATTTCAGGGCTGCGAGCTCTTGCTTCCCCCCGTAACCCGAGCTTAGAACAGCCCTGAACGCTGGCCATCCCCCGCACTCAACGATTGACAACCCCCGGAATTGCAGGTTGACTGGCGCTCGAACGCGATGCAACAGACTTCAGGCACCCCGGCAAACCAACCGAACCCTGGTTCCAGCGGCCCGGGCGGCCTGGGGCTCAAAAGGGTGCTCGGCCTGCCGGCCCTGGTCGTTTACGGCCTCATTCTTATCCAGCCCACGGCGCCGATGCCTCTTTACGGCGCGGTCGCCGTAGAGGCCCATGGGCATGTAGTGACGACCATCCTCGTCGGGATGGTGGCGATGATTTTCACGGCCGTCAGCTACGGACGCATGGCCAACGCCTATCCCAGCGCCGGCTCCGCTTACACTTACGTCAGCCGCGAGATCCATCCCGCTCTGGGTTACCTGGTCGGCTGGGGCATGATGTTCGATTACGTGATGAACCCCATCATCTGCGTGATCTGGAGCTGCCAGGCCGCGCTGGATCTCCAGGCAGCGCTGGGGCTGACTTTAAGGATTCCTTTCGCCGTGTACGCCGTCTTGTTCACCGCCTTGTTCACCGGGATGAACCTGCGGGGCATCGAGTCCAGTTCCCGCACCAATACTATCATCGCAGCCGGCCTGGGCGTGGTCATCCTGCTTTTCTTCGGCGCCGTCGCGCAGCACCTCTGGCTCCAACCGCCCGACGGCCTCGCGGGCTGGACCAGGCCCTTCTATGACCCCAAGACCTTTTCCTTTTCCGCCGTCTCCGGAGGCGCCGCCCTGGCCGTGCTGACCTACATCGGCTTTGACGGGATCTCGACCCTCTCCGAAGAAGTCCACAATCCCCGGCGCAACATCCTCCTGGCCACCGTCCTGGTCTGCCTGATCACCGGCGTGCTGGCTTCCGTCCAAGTCTATGCCGCCCAACTGGTTTGGCCGAGCAATAGTTTTCCCAATGCCGACACCGCCTTCTGTTTCGTTTCCGGCAAGGCCGGGGGACGTTGGTTATTCCTGACCGTGGATGTCGCCCTGCTCATCGCGACCATGGGCTCCGGCGCCGGGGCCCAATTGGGCGCAGGCCGCCTGCTCTACGGCATGGGCCGGGACAACGCCATTCCCCGCCGGTTTTTTGGCGCGATCAACCCCCGCACTCGTGTCCCGAGCAACAACATCATCCTGGTCGGCGCCCTCACGCTCATCGGCGCTTTCGCTCTGACCTATGCGCTGGGCGCCGAACTCCTGAACTTCGGCGCCCTCATCGCCTTCATGGGCGTCAACGTCTCCTGCTTCGTGCGCTACTTCCTGCGCGGCCAGCACAAAAAAGTTCGCGAGTTCCTCCTTCCCGTCCTGGGCTTTCTGGTCTGCCTCTTTCTCTGGCTGAGCCTGGGTCACCTGGCCAAGTGGGCCGGCCTGGGTTGGCTCACCGCCGGCGTTCTCTACGGCGCCTGGCGCACCTCCTGGTTCCGCAAACCTCTGGATTTTCAAAACGTCGATGCCGGCGATGAATCCATGTCCAATGAGCAGGCAGTGCAGCTGCGCGTTCATGGCAGTTGCCTCCTGACCAGGAAGGGCGACGAATCCATGTCCAATGAGCAGGCAGTGCAGCCCGGCCCTTGTGCGCGCGACACCAGCACCTCGCCGTCAAGCATCAGACCTTTAAGCATGAAGCCCCAAAGCACAACATTCATCCTTGCCTGGTTGCTGGGCATCTTCGGCGCCGACCGGTTCTACCTCGGGCAGACCGGACTGGGCATTCTCAAGCTAATCACGCTGGGCGGCTGCGGCATCTGGTCGCTTATCGACACGGTGATCACCGGCCTTGGCAGCCGCACCGACGCGAAAGGAAATCCCCTGGCGCATGGCCCGGTCATCGGGACCCCTGTGAAGTCGCAGTCCGTGGCGTTCGTGCTTTCCTGGCTCCTCGGTCCCTTCGGCGCGGATCGTTTCTACCTGGGCTACACTGGCCTGGGCATTTTGAAACTCATCACGCTCGGTGGATGCGGGATTTGGACCCTGATCGATTTCGCCCTCACCGGCATGTGCAGCATGAAAGACGCCGGGGGCAATTCCCTCAAACTGGGGTGAAGCATGACACGGCAGCGAGTTCCATTAGTCTTCGGCGCCGTCCTGCTGGTGGTTGTGGGGTTGCGTCTGGGCCTGGCGCAACACCTGCCCACCCTCTGCCCATTGCGGCGGTTGACGGGAATTCCCTGCGCCTCGTGCGGGCTGACGCGCGCAGCTACCGCCTTGTGTCAGGGCCGAGTAGCTGCGGCCTCGGCTTACAACCTTGCCGCCATCCCGCTGGCTCTGTTCCTGGTGGCGGTACTGCTGTCGCTCGCCGCGGAAGCGATCACTCAGCGCCCCGTTCTCCGCCCCCTTTTAAAGCGCTACGCGGACGCTCTTACCTGGTCAGCGGTGGCGCTCCTTTCAGTGGCTTGGGTTGTGAACCTACACCGCTATTTTGAATGAAAAAGCAGCTTTTCCCGGCACTGTGCCAACATCTGCGGCGCTGTTTGTTATGTAAGCCGCTGTGGATTTTTGGGAAGGGCCGGACTCATCTTGCGCAACGAATGAAACCGAACGAAACCCGCAGCGGAGACAAGACAGGTAATCACCTAACGAACTGCATCAAACACGGCGGCTTGCTGCTCGGCATCCGCGCGGCTGCCGTACTGAGCGACTGCTCATCACCACCATCAGTCGGGGACGGCGAGCGGGCCATTCGCCCGCGTAGCGTCAATAACCGGCGGCGCGCCAAAGAAACAAATTCCTGTCAGTAAAACACACATCACATTAAATCACCACTTATGTCCAACCTGGCCCTTCTTGGTGGAGAACCGCTCCGCCGCAAACCTTTTTCACCCTGGCCCCAATTCACTCGCGCCGACCTCGAGCGCATCGTCAAAGTGGTCGAAAGCCGCCACTGGGGCGGCTTCCCGGTGCCCAGTCCGCACGCCAAGGAGTTCGCTGCCCGCTTTGCCGAGTTGCACGGCGCCCAGTACGGCCTGTGCCTGGCCAATGGCACGATTGCCCTCACGACGGCCCTTCAGGCCCTCGACCTCAAGTTCGGCGACGAAGTCATCGTGCCGGCCTATACCTGGGACGGCACCGCCGTGGCGGTCCTCCAGGCCGGCTGCGTGCCGGTCTTTGCCGACGTGGACCCGGACACCTACTGCCTGGCGCCCGAGGCGGTGCGCGCTGCCATCACGCCCCGCACGCGCGCCCTGATGCCCGTGCACCTGGCCATGCGCTTCGCCGATATGGACGCGCTCCTGGCCGTCGCCCGCCAACACCGCTTGCTCGTCATCGAGGATTGCGCCCATGCCCATGGCGGCCGCTACCAGGGCCGTGGCGCCGGGGCGGCAGGGGACGCCGGCTGCTTCAGCTTCCAGGAAAGCAAGCTCATCACTTCGGGCGAAGGCGGCTTTGTCATGACCAACCGGCTTGACTGCTTCGAGGCCTTGCAGTCCATCGTCAATTGCGGCCGCCCGAGCCTGACCGACCAGTTCCAGCGCAAAGTCCTGGGCTCCAACTACCGGCTCACAGAACTGCAAGCCGCCTTGCTCCTGGGCCAATTGGACTCCTGGCCTGAGCTTTGCCAGAAACGCACCCGTCACGCCGCGCTCCTGAGCCGGGCCCTTGCCGCCCTGCCGCATGTCCGCCCGCTGCCCCCGCAACCTGGCCTGGAACGGGAAACCATGTATAATTTCCTCTTCCAATACCGCCCAACCGGCCCGGCCCCAAGCCGCGACCTCTTTGTCGCAGCCCTTGAGGCCGAAGGGGTGCCCTGCGATGGACGGTTCTACGAACCCGTTTATCGCAGCGACCTCTTCTATGCCACGCCCGAAAACTGTCCCCAACTGGCCGCAAACCGCGACGAGCCGATGGATTACAGCCGTTGCCAATGCCCGGTCTCCGAGCGCGCCGCCTACCACGAGGCGGTGTGGCTACCCCAATTCCTGCTCATCGGCGATGAAGCCGACGCGCGCGACGTGGCCCAGGCGGTCGAGAAAGTCGTGTCCAGCCTGGGCGAACTGGCCAAAGCCGACCCGAAACTCGCCGGCCTGAAAGCCGCCAGCCGCGCCATCCGCGCCAAGCTCGAGCGACTCAAGAATTACTGATCTGGATGGAGAAGCCGTGAATCCCTCCGACCAATCACTCCTCACCAAACAAATCAGCCGCCTTGCACTTCGGCCGCTCACAAACCTGCTCCAGGGTCCTCAGCGTGACGTTCTGCTCGCCCATCTCCGCCAACCCGCCTCGCTTTTCGATAACCAAGAATATCTCATCAATAACTTTTTCGGCATCGGCATAGCATCGAGCATTCAGTTCTTGAGTAGGCTCGCCATACAGCCGCTTGATTCTAGGGGATTGATGCAGGATTTCCTCTTTCAATCGAGGCAGGTTCCTCCGTGTTCACGCGCGCTATGGTGTTTGGCGAAAAAAGAGAAAATACGCCGGCAAACAACAGGCCAACGAAGCCATCCAAAGCGGGGTTTTGAAGTTTCACAGCCTTTTCCACAGCTATTCAGTTCCTTCGACAGGATGGCCACAAACCAAAAGGCGCAACATCCCCGAAGAGCATTGCGCCGTTCAAAATCGGGGTCTTCACAGACTCGACTTGCCCGCCCTCTTCACCTTCGCCCATCTTGCCCTCTGAGCGGCAGCGATGTTTGCACGCCCCTCGGCGCTGACCTTCTTCCGTTTCTTCCTTCTCCCGTTCTTCCGCGCTTGCGGTGGACCGATATCGCCTTGTTGATCGACAAGCCTCACTGTGCGGCGGGTTCCGGTTCCGGCTCAACCGTAATCACCCCCGGCGCTGCTGGGGCCTCGGGTGGCACATAGGCGACCGGAGGCTGCCCTCGGGGAGTGCTGAGTTCTGCAATCAAACCATTCACTCGCTGCAGGCTTCCGATTTCTCGACTTGTAGGCGCCAAGGGATTGGTTGCCACGAAGGCTATCGTCCGATTGTAGTCTTCCAGGTCAATCACGCCCCTGTAGCTGTAAGCCTGTTTCAGGCCCCAACCCAGTCCTCGATCTCGGAAATAGACCACACCCTCGACCGCAATTCCCCGAACGGCGCCAGGTTCGCTATCGGGTGAGGAGATCGCGTCAAAGTGGGTCACGGCGATACTCTCAGGTCCAACGTTTGGGCGCTCCAAAGGATCCAGGGAAACAGTGGTCGCCACGCCGAGACCATTGCTCAGCTCTTTAACGACGCGATCGGTGAGCCGATCCAAACCCAGGCGGAAGGCGGATTGGCGATCCGGCGGGTAGGTGCTGACGGTGATCGCGAGATCCCGGTTCGCGGTCGTTGGATAGAAAAAGCCGGCCCACCGAAACCGTTCAGCGGGATAAAGCGCGACCGCCAAGCCAGGGCCATACCAGGCTCTGTAAAATCGCACATCGAACTCGGGCACGAACCACCAATGCATCGTGACGTCATCCAAGTAACGGTAATAGGGACACGGACGAATACCCCAGGCCACGCCGCCGTAAAAACCTAATCCGCGCAACCTCTCAGCGAAAACCGGTGGGCCACCGTGCCAGAAGCGAACATATTCCTCGCTTCTCCCACGGAATTCAGGACTTTGGAACCGGGTTTCAAATGCTCTTTCATGACGCGCGTACAGAGCATGAACCTCCGGACTCCGCACGCGGATCACGTTTTCATGAACCACAACCCGAACTTCCTGCACCTGCCGGACATGTTCCTTTGGCTCAGCCGCAAAATGACTGGATCCCTTCACCCCTCCCAGGCCGCCTCTGATTCCTCCGCCTGGCTGGCCCCTAACCTGATCTTTGCCCTTCTCCTGCACTTTGCCCTTCTCCTGCACTTTGCCCTTCTCCGGCGCTTTGCCCTTCTCCGGCGCTTTGCCTTTCTCCGGCGCTTTGCCTTTCTCCGGCGCTTTGCCCTTCTGCTCCGCTTTGCCCTTCTCCTGTTCTTTGCCCTTCTCCTGATCCTGAGCGTGTGCCGCCAGCGAAAGGGAGAGGGAGAGCACGCCTGTTAAAAGGAATCTCATGAGCCCGCGAATTGTCATGATTTCGATTGTTGAACTTATTGGACTTTGCTTCATAATGTCAACTGATAAAAGACTGCTTTTCTGCCACGCCGCCAGTTATTGACGCCGCCCTAGTGAGGGAGAACTGGTTCCTGATCGCGCTCATTCTGTTTGTTCTTTTGCCGGATTTTACTCGCCCCGTGGGGAGTGTCAATGCCGAACTCGCACCGACATAACCAAGTCATCACCTGAGCCGGCCCCCGTCGAACTCCTGCCCGTATGGCCTGAATCTTGCGCAACATTGCCTTCAAAGAGGCCTTCATCGCGGTCTGCCGGGCCCCAGGGGTGATCTTGAGCGCCAGAGTGCGGAGACCAGACGGTGAACAAAAAGTCTCCCCAATTGGCTATTGGCGGCCGTTTCGTTTGGCTTTGCCATGAGCAGGTTCGCAGTGGGCGCGCCTCTCATTGGCGGATCTGAACGGCAAGAGAATCAGGCATCGGGGAATCCCCGGTTCCATTTTGAGCCTTTTCCCGGATTGTCCCAAGGCATCCTCTGAGTCATACTGCGTGCGTTAATCATACGACCAGAAAAGACTGGTGCGTTCTTTACAAAAACGGATTTGAGTTTAACCCTGCCCTGTGCGTGATCAACGACTCGAGCCCTTTACACGAAGTTGAACGATCAAGAGAGATCGCGCTGCGGTCGCGGCCGACATGCCCTTAATTTTGGAAGTCGAAAGCGCCCAGCCGGTTTCACATGTCGCAATTAGGTTCAAAGAGGCAGTCCTACACGGCAATGGCGGGGTTTTTTATTTGCCAAGTCTCGCGCAGCCTGACGCCCCAATTACTCCTCAGGGAAATTGGCGCTCATGACGGCCGAAGAGCCGTAGGCCGTTCAACGCGCCAAGCGGGACTTGGCGACGACACTCCGCAACTAATGCGCCCCCGTATGGTAACAGCCGCATGCACACGAAAAAGCCGGTCGCAATCAGCACGGACCACCAGCCCAGGTTCGTGCGAGGCAGAGCAAAAACGCGCCGGGTCTTCGTCTGCTGGGTCTGGTTGGCATGCAAGCTCGGCTCTGGCGTTTGCGCCTTCCCGATTGGCGCCCACAACATCGAATTCAACCACGGCACTCAACAATGGGAGGTAAAGGACCGGAAAGGCAAGGCGCGTGGGGCTCATATAAATGCCGTTCGAGGCGGCGGCGCAGAGCCAAAGCCAGAGGCAAACGCCCCGCTATCGCCGCACCCCCGCTGCCCGGTAGAACTGCCGGACGCGCGCCATTTCCTCCTCCAGTTCCAGCACGCCGATCGACCGCGCCATTTCGCCGATCGTCATCTTGGGGTCGTTGGACCAGAAGATGCCGCAATCCTCATCCTCGTAATAGTGGAAGCCGACTTTGTCGCCGTAGGCTTGCCGGAGGGCTTCTCCGTTCCGCAGCTTCGAGCTCCACGGAAGCAGCGCGTAACTGAGGTCGAGTTCATGTGCCAGGATGCTTTGCGGCGGCTTGATCTGGGCGACAATCTTGCCCGTGGGCTCGAAGATCGAGGCGTTATGCCGCCAGGTGCTCGAGACAATGTAGCAGCGCTGGTCCCTGGCCCGGGACGCAGGTTGAGAGGTCTGCGGCGACTGCGTGGGCCAAGCGATCAGTTCGGCTCCGCGGCGTGCCAGTTCCGCCCAACCGTCCCCGAATTCCATATCATAACAGATTTGTATTCCCAGTCTGCCGAAATCGCAGTTGAACACGGGCAGTGCGTTGCCGGGAGTGGCGCCGCCCTCCATGGTTCCGCGCTCGAGCGAAACGACCAAATGAGTTTTGCGGTAGGTTCCCAGCACTTCACCTTTGCGCCCGACCAGGAGCGCCGCATTCGAGCACAATTTCTTGGCTTTCGATTCCAGCAGGTAGGTGGGAACTACGATGCAGCAACTGTGCTCGCGGGCCTTCCGCGTGAACGCCTCCTTGACTTCTCCCTCGAACGAGACCGAATGGGCCACGGCATCGTCACCGGCTTCGCCCGTGACCGCCACTTCGGGCAGGATTGCGAGATCGAGGCCGCGTCCGTAATTCTTTTTGGCCTGCGCGGCCATTTGGTCCACGATTCCCGCCAGTTGATCCAGCCGATTTCGCAGGCCAGGATACTGCCCCCAAAACGATTGCATGGCGGTGCCGACGATGACCTTTCGCGGTGGAGCATTGGACGTGGTTCTGACGCTTCCTGCACGGCTGGCGGCCAGCGCCGGAAGCGCGTCAAGAGC
>Ga0187849_1001997_pt1 | contig 20389 bp, 12 predicted proteins | sample June2016WEW_4_10_2_FD_132412 | JGI IMG/M metagenome (GOLD analysis project Ga0187849, IMG submission 132412) | Peatland microbial communities from SPRUCE experiment site at the Marcell Experimental Forest, Minnesota, USA - June2016WEW_4_100 | ecosystem: Environmental > Terrestrial > Soil >...
CGCCGCCAGCTTGTGGCGTAAATCTGATTGAGAGCATTCGTGCTGCGCGCGGTTTTGGCGGCGTCGCCGTTGAACCAGGCGCGGTTGAGACCGTTTTTGTCATACTCATCCGCGCCGGTGAAAAACCAGTCGCCGTCCCAAATCTCGACCCAGGTGTGATTGCCCTCCTTTTGCGCCCATTCGGGCACGCCCGCAACGCGCGCCGGCACGCCGGCCGCGCGACAGGCATCCACCAGGATGATTGCCAGCCCGGTGCAGGTGGCTTTGTGTTGCTCGATGGATTCCTTGGGGCTTTGATTGTTGCGTTTGCGGCCCAGGTTGTAGTGAACGTCGAGTTGTTTGAAGAGCTGCCGGTTCAGGGCCTGCACGGCTTCGGTGGCGGTCTTGCAGTCGCGCACGATGCCGGAAGCCAGCCGGTAAAACTCCGCCCGCCACGGATCGCGCGCCTCGTCCAGTGATGCGTACGGCAGCACGTCGTTCAAGAACGTCCGCTCCGGCACGGCGGCGGCCCACGGAAATTGTTTCCGCGCCTCGAGCGCCAGCGAAAGATTCTCCATGAGAAAATCACGGCTCAAGAACGCACGGTCGCCGGCGGGCATGTTGTCCACCAGAAAATACGCCGCGCGGCGCCCGGCATCGCCGTACTTTTCTGCGGCGGCGGCGACGAAGGTTTCGGTTTCGAGCGGCAGCGCCTCGTCTAATTTCAGCAACCGGTCCTGACGTATTCGCCAGACGCGGCGGCGCTCGCCCTCTTTGAAGGCAACCGCGCAGGCGTAGCCGTCAGCGGTCGGTTCCAGGACGGGGGCTTCGATGCCGGGGGGAAGTTCGCGGGCCTGCCGCGTGAGTTCAACCAGGTTCGTGGCCCAGCCCTTGTGTCCCTTCCAGAAATCCTGTTGCGCGTAGTAAATCTCGAACGCGAGATCGCGCGCGGGTTTGCCTGGAATTGCCGCGACGGGAACCTCTTGGCTTGCGGGCCGGCGGGTGAATTGCAGCAGTCCCCACATCTCGGGACGGTGCATGTCCACCACCCCGGGGGGCGACCAGACCCAGTTATCCTCCGGCGTGTGCGGCGCCTTTTTGTAAACGCCGCCGTTGGTGGTGATTTGCCATTCAACGCGGGAGAAGTCAATGCGCCACTGCTCGCCTTCGGCGGGCGGGCCGGGGTGACGCGCGTGCTCGGCGAGAACCCTCCACGGAAACGCGATTTCAACGCTCCAGCCCTGGTCGGTGTCGGCGGGATTGTTGAGCGTGCCGTTGACGTTGACCGCGGTTTTCAGGCCGGGAATGTCCCAGGCATTGTTGGGCTTGCCGTGATCCATGTAAGGCTTGTCCAGCAGCAAGTCCCAACTGGTGTTCAGCGCGTTGATCTCGAATTCGTAGTAGGCGTGCGTGTCGCCATCCGGATCGATGAACACCTCGAAATCGGGGTCTTGGAAAATGACGGCGTCGTGCTGCGTGAGCGTGGCCCAGACGTGCGGTTCCTGGATTTCGGCGGCGATGTAGAGATAATCGTCGTCCCAGAGCAGTTTCGCCCGCGTGCGAAAGCGCGGTTTTGGCTTGGCGCCGCCTTGAATGTCCACGAAATCAGTCGTCCAGGGCGCACCGGCCCAGGCGGCTTCGTCCAGTTTTCCGTCAACCAAAATGGGCGTGGCTGCGCGGCGGCAGAGATAGCCTTGCGGAACGATGGGTTCCATTTTCTCGCGCCACTCATCGCATTCGCCCGCCTCACCTCGCCAAACGACCGCCCCCGCCAACAAGAGCATCACGAGAAAGCTGCAGCCTCGCTCCCGGCAATGAGGCATGCTTGGTGGCCTTTTCATCACGGTGTCAGATATAATTCTCCGCGCTGCGCGCGTTGTTTGTCGGACTCTGTAACACTAAACCCGAGTCGTTTCAAGGGTGACAAGCAGCACAAAGCCGGTCCCAAAAGCTCCGATTCCGGACCTTTGTCGAAACCTTTGTCGAAACCTTTGTCGACAAATGGCCGATTCGACAAAGGTTGCGACAAAGCCTTCCGTTCACCGGGCTCTTGGGACAGGCTCTACATAGAGACTGTCCCAAAGGCCCGGCAAAAAGGTTCCAGTACGGGCAGGATGGGCGCCAGATGCTTTTCATAAGCGCGCCACCGCCCCACCGAACGTTGATAGACCGGACGCGTGACGTCCTGGTAGGTCGGGGAGTAAAGCTGCTTGGCGGCGCTCTTTTCGTAAAATCGCTCCTGGTCCGGGTGCCACTGCAAGCCCAGGAACTCCGTCACCCGCCGCCCCTCCCTGGGCAGGTTGGCGACGATGTCCTCATAGCGCGTCTCGATCCAGGCAAAGCCCGGCCATTCCCGCACCGCCAGCCAGATGCCCATCAAATCAGCGTAGTGTTTGGCCAGCCGATCCAGGGAGAGGAAATTGACGTTGGTCGAGTTGAGCGGGATGTTTTGAAAATAACAACTCAGCACCACGTCGCGCGGATCGCGCAAGGCGATAAGCACGCGCAATTCCGGGAAGACTCGCAGCCATAAGGGCAGCCGGGCCGTGGGCGAGGGGTTTTTGTCAATTAGAACCTTGCCCGCCGCATCCGCTCCCAAGTCCGCCCGCAAGGCCCGGAGGTAGTGCCGGCGCAACACATTGAGCCGCGCGCTGGAAAGCGCGCTCGATTTGTGGAACTCCGGCTGCAGGACATCCAGAAACGCCGTCGGCTCGTCCAGCGCCGCCGCGCCGGGGTGGGCGTCGAGAATCTGTTCCAGCAAGGTCGTTCCGCTCCGGGGATGCCCTCCCAGGAAAGCCAGGGGGGGGATGGATTCCCGGTTGCGGGACGGAAAGGCCTTGGCCCAGGTGTCCAGAATGTTTTTGGGCTGGCGGGCCGTAAAGCTGCGGATGCTTTCCGCGCTTCGGTCGTAGGCCCGCATCAGCAACCCGGTGTCCGCCAGGGCCAGCACGAGTTTCTTGGCCTCTTTCAACAGGGCCATCGCCTCATCGAACCGGTCCGTCCGGTCCAGCACCTGGGCCAATTCGTAGCGGGCGGCGTAGCGCACGAAGGGATGGCGGGGCTCGGAGGCAATCAGGTCGCGCAAGCCGCCTTCGGCCTCCTGCAATTTGCCCTCGCGCCGGTCCAGCACGGCGGCGAAATAACGCGCCTGCTCGTCATGCGCATCGATGGCCAGGCATTCGTGGACGGCGGCGCGGGCCTCGGCGAGACGATGGCTTTTTTCCAGGAGCACCGCCAGGCTGATACGGGGGTTGATGCCGCGCGGATCGGCGGCGGCCGCCTGGATGAAGCAGGCGCGAGCCTGTTCCGGGCGGCGCAGCGCCTCGTAATGATGGCCCACCATGCCAGCCAATTCGGCGTTATGCGGAGCGATTTCGAGCGCTTTGCGCCAAGCGCGATCGGCCACGTCCAGCCGCCCTGACTTGGAGGCGGCGTTGCCGTATTCATACCAAAGCGCAGCCGCGCCCGGACTTTGGCGCACCAGTTTCTCATAAACGGGCACCGCCCGGGCGAATTCGCTGGAAAGGACAAACTCCCTGGCTCGGTTGAGATCGTTCTGAGATTGGGCCGGCATCATGTGGCGCGCCACCCGCGCCGGCCCAACATGCGGCGGCAAAACCACCGCCGCAAGTTCAAGCTGAAAAAAAGTCAAAGAGGGCGCATCTTGGATTTTTCCGGGGCGCCGACCCGGGCTGCATCCAGCTCGCCCGCCGGTTCGATTCTGTCCCGGAGGGACACTTGACAATAGCCGGGAAAAAATCCAGGAAAAGGTTTGACGCCCCGAGGCGCGGTGGGGTACAATATGCTGCTTCCGCTTGCTTCCAGAGCGGCGTGGTCAAACCGCAACCGGTCGTTGGCCGGATTGATCGCTCGCAAAAAACGCGGAGCAAAACGAACAGGAAAACACTATGAAAAGACCGCAGGGTTCCATGAACAATTCCCGCAACAAGAAAATCGCTTGCACCGTCTCGGCGGCTGCCCTCATGCTGGGGGTCAGTTCGGCGGCCACGATTGGCTTGCACTTCCAGGAAAACTACTGTGCGGACCACCGTTATTCCGGATACCCGGTCACCATGACCGCTTTCGGCATTGACCCGAGCGGCTGGGAGAATCTGCTCCCGATGGACACGGGCTACGGCGGTTGCCCTCTCGCAAGCGCCCCGTGGGGTTACACGACGAACGAAATCATCGACACCACCACTTCGATCAACGGCTTGAACCCCCTGCCAAATGGTTCCCTAAACGTAACCTGGTGGGGGCCGACGGCTAATTTCAGCGGCTTCGGCGGGTATGCCGACAACCCACCCAATTATAGTTTCAACGGCCCCCCACCAGTGCCCGTACCCAGCGGAGAAGAGGAGATTTATCTCACTTTTTTGCGGGATGGCATCAATTTTGGTCCTTCACCTGCGGGGGGGGGCTCGGATAATGATCAACCGGGGTATTGGGTGGACATCACCGGCCTGAAGTCCCTCTTTACAAACACGCCCTTTGTCATCGAATTGATCGCGTCCGCCGACTCCATGGATACGCTGACCAATGCTTTCATCATCGATATGACGCATTCGACCACAAACACGGTAGCCTACCCCGGCACGCCGCCCGTAGCCAACGTGGGTGACGCTGCCTGGGTGCGCGGACACGGAGGGGGCCTGAGCACCGCCAGCGGCCCCATGACCAACGCCGACCACGTTTATATCACGAGCGTTCAACCGCAGCACGTAGCCGGTGAGTTCAACATGGCCGGCACCATTTCCGGGTTCATCATTACCGACAAGCCGGTGGTCTCGATGTATCCTCAATCCATCCCCGTGGCCGGGCCGGGAGATTCGATTCTCCTGAGCGCTTATGCCATCGGTGTGCCGCCGCTCTCGTACCAGTGGCGTCTCAACGGGAAAGACATCCCTGGCGCGACCACTTTGTCTTACACGATTTCCAATGTGACTCTGGCCCAGGACGGGAATTACGAGTTGGTGGTCACCAATGTCTATGGCGCCGCCACCAGCCGGGTCTCGACCGTGCCCGTGGACCGCATCACGCAGGGTCCGCCGGCCTCCAGCCTCGTTTATGATTCCAATCCAGCCAACCCCCAGAATAACGGCACGAACGTGGGGGCGAGTTGGGTGGCCTCCGTTTCTGACGGCACGCTCACCCGCACTGGCGTGATGTCTTTTGTGGCGGCCAATACCAACGGCATCTCGGTTCCGGACAGCTCGAGCTTCGATGCCCCCACCGGGACCGTCACATTCTGGATGCGCTCGGCGGGGACGGACACCAGCACCAGCCTGGGCGGGACCGGCGCCGCGCTTTTCTGCCGGTCCCTCGGCGGCAGCAGCAATAATTTTGTGCTGCTCCAGACAGACGGATCTCCCGGAAATCTGCTCCTCCAAGTAGGCCAGGGCGGTTCATACAATACCTTTACCTCCAAGGCAGGCGTGTCCGACGACAAGTGGCATTTCGTGGCGCTGACCTTTGACAATACGGTGGACGGCGGCGTGACCTTGTACCTGGACGGGGCCTTGGATACCAGCAGCCCCAACCCCGCCGGCTGGTCGTGGGCGACGGGGCAACCGCTTGAGTTCGGTTTCAGCTCCGACCCTTCGTGGAGAGGCTACAACGGCTGGCTGGACGACGTCCGCTATTACAGCGCCGTGTTGAACGCAGTTCAACTCGCCACGATTCAGACCGCCGGCTCGCTGCTGGACACCACCGACCTGCAGATGCAATTCAACTTCACTGCCGCTCCCGGGACCGGCGTTGTTATGCTGACCTGGAAAGAAAGCTCCGCCGTCCTCCAATCGGCCGCCAGCCTCGACGGACCTTGGGCAGATGTGCCGCAGGCAAGCTCGCCTTACGCGATCGTTCCCGGGGCGCCCCAGCAGTATTTCCGCTATCGCTACGTGCCGCAATCCTTGGTCAGCAATCCTTACATGATGTAACCCGACCATTGAAGCCCTTTGCCCTGTCCGTGAGAGCCCTTGCCCTGGCGGTTGCGTGCCTGCCTTTGGCCGCCCGGGCAATGGAAGCTCCGATCCTCAGGCCCGCGCGGGCTGCGGTCTTTTCAGAAGCCCTGGCCCGGTCCGAACCAGCCCTGGCGCGGGAGCTGGCCGCCGAGCTCCAGCGGGCCGGTTATGAGCCGGAGTTCATCACCCTGGAGGTCCTGACCAATCAGGCGCGCTTGACCGTGGAGCGTTATGAGCTGCTGGCGCTTCTTGAGGCGCGGTCTTTGCCGGCGGCCAGCGTGGCGCCAATCGAAAACTACCTTAAGGCCGGGGGCGGCCTGGTGGCGCTGCGCGCTCCGGCCTGGGAATCGCCCCTCTACCAGGTTCAGGGCCAGTGGATTTCCAGGGAAACTTACGAGAAAAGGCTCTCCGGGGAAAAGCCGCAGCACCTGATAGAGGAGTTCACGGATGCAAATCTGCCCGGCTGGTGGCGTTCGAGCAATGACCTGCAGACCAAGGCCGGCTACGGGGTGGTGCAGGACGGCTCGGCCAGGGCGCTGCATGTGGCCGTGCCTCGAATGGCGGGGTGGGATACGTTCGTATCCCCCCGCTTGGAGCATCCGTTCCCCACCAACCACACGCTGACCTGCTTCCGTGCCAAAGGCGGTCCGCGCACCCGGCAGCTCGCCCTGGAATGGGACGAACAGGATGGCTCGCGGTGGATTGCGGTCGTCAATCTCTCCCCGGAGTGGAAGCAGTACGCGTTGCCGCCCCAGGCCTTCAAGCTCTGGGAATCGCCCGGTCGGGGCGGTCCCGGAGACTGTTTCAATCCCTCCAAGGCAGAACGCTGCTCCGTGGGGTTGGCACTGTCGCACACCGCCCTCCAAGGCCAGGAGCACGAGTACTGGTTTGCCCAGTTGGGCACCGCGCCCAATCCCTTTGGCAACGAAGCCTTGCCCTTATCATCGGTCCCCCGCCTGGAATCCCTTTCACCGGCTTACCAGTTCTTCGAGATTACGACGCCAGTGCTGGTCCGCGCAGACCACCAGAAAGAGCCGCTTGAACCTTGGGAACGGGCTGGAGCGGCTGTAAATGCCGGCGGTGGCCTCCTGGGCCTGCATCCGCGCCCTCGCGGCCTCGGCTTCAACCAGGACCGGCCGTTCCGGTGGGAACCCCTGCTCGGAGCTTATGATAGCCGGACTGGCGACTACCGGGGTGCAGTGGCCGCCCTGGTCGTCCACCTCGCCCCTCCTTTCCGTGGCGGCGTCTGGGCGGTGTTCACCCCCATGGATGAGAAGTTTTACCTCCAGCCGCTTATGACCAATTGCCTCCGTCAGGTATTATCCAGGATGCGCCGGGGTATCTTCTTGGCCGAAGGCGGCAGCGAATTCTTCACCCTCTTCGGTGGACAACGGTTCCGGGCCGGCGCAGAGGTGGTGAACTTTGGCCAAACCACGGCCAGCAATCTCACACTCTCGGTGCAGCTTGCGGACCGGAGAGAAAGGCCGAAGCGGCGGTTGCTCGAACAAACGTTTGCGCTGTCGCCCGGCCAAACCAGGCGATGCGAGCAGGGCGGGCTTGGCAAACAGGCGGGAGAAGATGTTGTCTGCGCAGTGTTGAGCTCGGGTGGGCGGCCCTTGGATGCGCTCTCGCACGAACTGGGCGTCTGGAAGGCAAAACCCAAGCCCGAATTCATCCGCGCCGGCCAGGGCGGCCTTTGGCTCGGAGGAAAACCGTGGAAGGCCCATGGCGTGAATTACATGCCATCCACCGGCATTGGCGTCGCCAACGACCATTTCTTCGAGCACTGGCTCGGACGCGGGTCCTACGATCCCGCGGTGGTGGAGCGCGACCTAGAGCGGGTCAAAGCTATGAATCTGAACGCGGTGAGCATTTTCATCGCTCATGAATCGCTTCCGGCCCAGAACCTGCTCGATTTCTTCCGCCGCTGCGAAAGACTTGGATTGCGAGTCAATCAATCCCTCCGGCCCGGCACGCCGATGGACTTTCGCTGGCAGGAAATGAAGGAACTCATCGAGTTTTACCGGATGCCGCAGAATGACGTCATCTTCGCCTACGACCTGGCGTGGGAACCCAGTCATGGGGACCACAACGCGCAGGAGCGCGCCTACGCGGGTTTGTGGCACGACTGGGTGCTCGCCAGGTACGGCAGTGTTGCGGAAGCCGAGAAGGTTTGGGGCGTGCCTGCCTCGCCAAACCCAACCCATCCCGATCGCGCGGGGGTTCCGCCCATGGCTCACCTGCTGAACGACGGTCCCTGGCGGAGAATGGCCGCCGATTACAGGCGCTTTTTGGACGAGCAACTCCACCAGCATTACGCCGAGGCGCGGCGGTTGGTGGGCTCGATCGATTCGCATCACGCGGCCAGTTTCCGGATGCAACTGGCCGGCGACCCAACCAGCCACGAGGAAGGGCTGCTGCCTTATGATTTCTACGGCCTGGCCCAGGCCGTGGATGTCTGGGAACCCGAGGCCTACGGGCGAATCGGGGACTGGGAACGCGTGAAAGCCGGTGAGTTCACTGCCGCTTACGCCCGGCTCTGTGACCCGGACAAGCCGCTCCTTTGGGCCGAGATGGGTTACAGCACCTGGGACATGAATCGAATGGCGTCCGACCCGGAAAAGCTGGCGTTCCAAGCCCAGTTTTACTCGGATTTCTATCGCCTGTTGTGCGAATCCGGCGCCGACGGCGTCTTCTTCTGGTGGTATCCGGGCGGCTTCCGGCTGAACGAGAACAGCGATTTCGGCATTGCCAATCCGGACGGCGCGGACCGGCCAGTGACGCAGGTGATACGACACCTGGGCGCCCAGTTCCTCAAAGCGCCAAAGCCGGGAAACCCCAATTATTGGATTTCCGTCTCCCGGGACCAGGATGCCCGGGGGCTCTACGGGATGTACGCGGCGGTTGGAGAGGAGTTCTGGACCGCCAAAGCCACCGGCCGCCGCCCGGCTCTCAAATGGGCGCTTCCGCCGGCAGCCCCAACGCCCTCACAGAAGAGGGCGCCGGTTTCTCAGTAACGCTTGCGACCATGACAACTTTTCATTGCAAAAGGAACGAGTTCCTGGCGCGCTTTGCGTCTGGCTGGTTCTTGGCGGGGGTGTTGTCCGGCAGCCTGGCGCTGAGCCTTCCAACGGCCTGCAGGGCGGGCGACTCCGCCGTCGCGGTCGCCTCTTTTTGCTGCGATGTGACTCCGCCCCTGGGCCATCCGCTCTGTGGTGGTTGGATCCGACCGCTGGAGGCGGTCGATGAGCCGTTGCTTGCCAAAGGAGTGGTTCTCTCCGACGGCAAGAGCCGATACGTCGTGTGCGCGCTGGACTGGTGCCTGCTGCAGACCGGCGCTTACGACTTGCTGCGCCAAAGGGTCGCCCGCGGCGCGAACATCCCGGAATCGCACGTCGCGGTGCAAACCGTTCACCAGCACAACGCGCCCCTAGCCGACGTGAACGCGCAGCTTCTTCTGGACCGGGTTGCCGCCGCGCCGCCGCACCTGGACCTGACGTTCATAGAGGAAGCCGCAAATCGTGTCGCGGCCGCGGTTCACGCCGCCGCGCAACAGTTGCGGCCGGTCACGCACATCGGTTATGGCAGGAGTCGAGTCGAGCGGTTCGCCTCCAACCGCCGCGTGCGGTTGGCCGACGGCAAGATTCACGCCCGTTATTCCGCCACCACGGACCCCGCCCTGCAAGACGCTCCCGAGGGCCTGGTCGATCCGTGGCTGCGCACGGTGACATTTTTCGCCGGCGACCAACCACTGGTTCGGCTCCATTACTACGCCAGCCATCCCCAGAGTTACTACGGTGATGGCCGTGCCACCTCCGACACGGTGGGCTTGGCCCGCCAGCGACTCGAACTCGAGGAGGGCGTGCCCCAGGTTTATTTCACCGGCTGCGCCGGCAATATCACTGCCGGAAAGTACAATGACGGCTCGCCCCGCGCCCGCGGGGAGCTTGCCGAGCGGATCTATAGGGCCATGAAGCAAGCGATTTCAGCCACGCAACGCGCGCCGCTCGGGGCGCTTGAGTGGAAGACCGCCCAAGTGCGCCTGGCGCTGCGCACCGAACCGCAATGGCTGGACCCAACCTCGCGGCGCCTTCTGGCTGACACGAACGCGCCCTCCGCCGCCCGCTTGCAGGCCGCCTTGAACCTGGCCTGGTTCGAGCGAGCCAAACGGCGGCCGGCCATTGAAGTGAGCCAACTCAGGCTGGGCCCGGTGCGCCTTCTCCATCTGCCGGGCGAGGCCTTTGTCGAATACCAACTCTACGCCCAAAGCCTCTGTCCAACGGGCTTTGTCGCCGTGGCCGCCTACGGGGAAAGCGGGCCCGGTTATATCTGCACCGATGGGGCCCTGGGCGAAGGCGGTTACGAGCCGACCGAATCCCGGGTGGGGCCGCCCAGTGAGTTTCGGTTGAAGGCGGTCATCGCCAAACTGCTCGAGCCCCATTTGGGCCTGCCCTCGCCACCGCCCTACGCGGACAAGGCGCATCTGCTCGCCTATCGCGATGCCAACGGCCTCGAGCATCCGGTCACTCGGCCCGGCACTTGGGCCAAACGCCGCGCCCACATCCTGGCCAACATGCAATCGGTGATGGGGTCGCTGCCGGCTGCCTCGCGCAAAGTGCCCCTGGACATGCGCGTAATGTCCGAAGAGCGTTTGGCTCGGTTTACCCGGCAACGCATCACCTTCCTGACCGAAGCCGACGACCGCCTGCCGGCCTATTTGCTCATCCCCAACGGCCTCAAAGCCAAGGCCCCCGCCATGCTCTGCCTGCACCAAACGACCCCCATCGGAAAGGCCGAACCTGCCGGCCTGGGCGGCAATGACAACCTGCACTACGCTCAGGAACTGGCGGAGCGTGGTTACGTAACGCTCGCTCCCGACTACCCGAATTTCGGCGACTACAAGCTGGATGTCTATGCCCGCGGCTACGCCAGCGCCACCATGAAGGGGATCTGGAATCACCGCCGCGCCGTGGACCTGCTGCAATCGCTGCCACAAGTGGCCCGCAGGCGCATCGGCGTCATCGGGCATTCGCTCGGGGGCCACAACGCGCTCTTCGTGGCCGCTTTCGACCCGCGGGTCAAAGCCGTCGTCACCAGTTGCGGCTTCAACTCATTCTTTGCTTATGACCGCGGCGAGCTCACCGGATGGAGCCACCCCGGCTACATGCCGCGCATCGCCACGGCCTACGGCAAAGACCCGGACCAAATGCCCTTTGACTTCAGTGAGGTCCTGGCCGCAGTGGCTCCGCGACCGGTCTTCATCAACGCACCCGTCCGAGACCCTAATTTTGCGGTCGCGGGAGTCAAAGACTGCGTATTGGCGGCCCAGCCGGTTTACAGGCTCCTCGGAGCCGCAAACCGATTGGCGGCCCAATACCCGGACTGCGGGCACGATTTCCCTCCTCAGATTCGCCAGGCGGCCTACGATTGGCTGGACCGTTTTCTGAAATGAACTCAGAACACCATAACTCAAACGCTTGGAGCCTGAGAGGGCGCGAGGGTAAAATCGGGCGTCTGGGGTTAGTTGTTTCCCTCGCCTCGCTGACGGCGATTGGGATGCTGCTGTTGCTCAGTCCTGGCTGACATTCTCCTCTCGCAGTCCTTGGCGGACTGGCTCTTGTCCTGGGCGCGCCGGTGGGTTTGCTGCTGAGTTTTATCGGGCTGCTTTTTGACCGGAACAAGACCGCCGCCTGCCTTGGCTTAGCCACTGGCGCAATCGTCCTGTTGCTCTTTTACGTCCGCGGGCTTTGCTAACGAGGCAACCGCCTCGTCGGGCGGCCCCGGGAAAAACGGTTGCTTAATCAAGGGCCTCACGTCCTCGGAGTTGGCGTACATCGCGGCCGCTTCGCCGACTGAAATCACCGTGGTCAGGAACGGCTGGTTCCGGTGGGCCGCAAGGAATGCCTGGGCGCCGCGCGGGCGCCCATCCGCCCGTTCCCGCAGCAGATCGCTCAGAAAGGTAGTATCGCAGATCATGTCCTGCGCGAGCGCCGCCCGCGTCCTTTCAGCACAGCCGCCATGAGCTTGGCATCCGGCATTGGCGCCGGTATGTTCCTGAGCCCCTCCAGTACGTCACCGCACGTCTGCCAGGGTTCCGGCAGCTCCCGCAAAATGACGTCCGAGAAGCTCTCCCCAGGCGCCTTGAGGTTTTTCAGCCGGGCGTAGGCTTCGGTCCTAACGGTGAGGGTTTTGTATGACATAACACACAGAAAATACACGAGCGTTCTTGGCTCCGCAAGACCTCAGGCGACCGACCCGAGCCTGCCGGCGGTCAGCCGCCGACAACGCGAAATCGAGAAAAGGTCTCAACCCGCCGCGTGGTGCCGTCAGCCACCAAAACGGGCTATGCCATGGGTTGACGCCGTGCGCGAGATTCGCCAGGCGGCCTACGCTTGGCTGGACCGGTTTCTGAAATGAACTCAGAACAACAGAATTCAAACGCCTGGCGCCCGAGAATCCTGCAGGGTAAAATCGGACGCATGGGGTTGATTGTTTCCCTTGCCTCGCTGACGGCGATTGAGATGCTGCTGTTGCTCCATCCTGGCTGACATTCTCCTCTTAATGACTTTTAGTAATTGCTTGCCCTCGCCATCGGACGGCGCATAATGCTGGACATGAGACGACTTCCAGCTCGCTCCCTTTCCCTGCTGGCCGGCGCGGCACTCCTCCCGGCCCTCCCGCTGCCCGCCGCCGAAGCCTGCCGCTCCATCCAAGCCAGGGAGACCAGCCAGTAACCGCTTGTTGGCTCGCGCCCGGTTGCGGTAGAGTGCCGCCATGAATGAGACAGAACAGTCCTCCCGTGCCAGCGACACCGCCGCCCGCCTGCGCCGGCTCCAGTTGGCGCGCAAGGCATTCCTGGAGTTCTACGCGCAATGCTTCTGGTCGTACCGCGAGGACGCCGAGATCACTGAGGACAAAATCCCGTTCGTCATCCGCGGCCTTCGCGAACACGGGGGACTGGCCGGCTACCGGATCGCCGCCGAGTTATGCCATTAGGCGCTTTGGAGCAAGAAGTGCTGCGGTTGCTCGCCGTGAATCGGAATCCCGACAGCTATGTGGCCGGGGCCACGGTCCTGAACCGGAACCCCGCTTCCCCGCGCGCTTCCAAGGACGTGGACGTGTTTCACGACACGATGGAAAGCCTTGCCAAGTCCGCCGACCGCGACATCGCAACGCTGAGGGCGGCCCGTTTCGAGGTCATCGAAGCGGGCCGTCGGCATGACACGTTTTGCCGCGCGCTGGTCCGTCGCGGAGAGCAACAGACCAGGATCGAGTGGGTCTTCGACAGCGCGTTTCGCTTTTTCCCGGTCGAGCCGGACCCGGACCTGGGCTGGCGATTGAACTTCTGGGACGCCGCGGTGAACAAGGTTCTGGCCTTCGCGGGGCGTTCCGAGATCCGGGACTGGGTTGACGTTCTGCACCTGCACGGGCGATACCTCCACCTGGGCGCGCTGGCCTGGGCCGGGACTGGCAAAGACCCCGGCCTCTCGCCGGAAGCCATCATCCGCTGGGGTGGCCGCCAAGCGGTGTATCGGCCGGAGGACCTCGCCGATCTGACACTCTCGGAGCCGGTCACGCTGCCGCAACTCAAGGAACGATGGCTCGAAGCCTCAGCCGCCGCTCTCGAACTGATTGCCCGGCTTCCACTCGACGAAGTGGGCTGCCTTTATCTCGACCGCAACGGCCAACCCGTCTGCCCCGATCCCGCCGCAACGGAGTTCCCGAAACTCATGCGCCACTTCGGCAGCGTCAAAGGCGCCTGGCCGCGCATCGTCGAAAGCTGAGACCACACCATGAGCCAGTTTGCAACGAGACCATTCTGCGCTACAATTAAGGTAGCGAATGAAAACCATAAAACAATTGCCCGCCCTGGCTGTGGCCGCCTGCTTCGCAGTCCTGCCTTTGCGGGCGCAGGACTGGGCCAAAGCCCGGCTCGAAAAATCCCCGCGCCACGGCGAATGGGTGAAAGTCAAACACGGCGACCGGGAGGTCAATTGCTTCATCACCTATCCCGAGGTCAAAGACAAGGCCGCAGCGGTGGTCGTGATCCACGAAATCTTCGGCCTCACGGACTGGGTGCGCGGCGTGACCGACCAACTCGCCGAGGCGGGTTACATTGCCATTGCGCCGGATTTGCTCTTCGGGGCGGGGCCGGGCGGCGGCGGCACGGCGGAACTGGGCGGCAGCGACGCCGTGCGCAAGGCCATTTCCTCGCTGCCGCCCGAGCAAGTCACTGCGGATTTGAAGGCCGCCGCCGATTACGCCGCCAAACTGCCCGCCAGCAACGGCAAAGTGGCGGTGGCCGGGTTTTGCTGGGGCGGCGCCCAGGCCTTTCGCTTCGCGGCCAATGACCCGGACCTGAAGGCGGCGTTCGTGTTTTACGGCACGCCGCCAACGAGCGCGGAGGAGTTCGCAAGAATCAACTGCCCGGTTCACGGCTTTTACGCCGGCAACGATGCGCGGGTGACACAAACGGTCCCCCAAGCGGCCGAGCAGATGAAAGCGGCGGCGAAAACTTACCAACCTGTCACCTACGAAGGCGCAGGCCACGGCTTCATGCGCGCCGGCGAAGCCCCGGACGCCAGCGGCGCCAACAAAAAGGCCCGCGACGAAGCGTGGAAGCGCTGGAAGGAGCTGCTGCAAAAAATCTGAGGAGCCGGGGTTCTGGGCATCCTTGTGCAGGAGACGATGAAGTTCGGGGGAAACCTCGAGGGCGCACATGGCGACCCATAGCGAGAACATCACTGCGACGGCAGCCAGACGGCTTCCGCCGCGCTGATGCTTTGATGCGGTCCCAAACTTCACGCCAGCTCGCAGTCTAGAAATCCGAAGAAGATTGTGCAGGCGGAATTGTAAAGTATCCCGGTCCCTTCTTTTGGCTTGCTGGAGGCGGGTCTGGTCTGGAGAATGCGCGCGGTTGGCGCCCCTTGCAGAGCGCCGGTTCCGGAAACGGGTTTTCTCCGTCGGGACGGGCCATCGCGGAGCGCCGAATGCTCGATGACAAAAGTACTGCTCATAGGACTGGGCCGATGGGGTGTGAACCACCTGCGAAATCTCAAGGCCATGGCGGTCGAACTCTACGTGGCCGAAGTGGACTCCAAACGCCTGGAGCCGGCGCGCAAGCTGGGCCTTGCGGAAACGCGGTTGACGACCCGCTACCAGGATTTGGCAGGGGCAGTGGATTGCGTGGTGGTGGTGACGCCGGCGCAAACCCATTTCCCGATCTGCCGCCAATTGCTCGAGGCCGGCAAGGACGTGTTCGTTGAAAAGCCGATTACGCTCGTTTCGGCGGAGGGGCGGCAACTGGCCGAGCTGGCCCAAGAGCGTGGCCGCATCCTGCAAGTGGGCCACATTTTCCGCTTCGATCCGGCCTCGCAATGGCTGCGCGAGACGATCCAGGCCGGGGAGTTTGGACGGGTGCGGTTGTTGCGGAGCAACTTCAGCGGCTTCAAACGCCCCCGCAATGACAGCGGCGCGCTGTTTGCCGATGCCATTCATTTTGTGGACCTGTTCAATTATTTGATGGGCCGGACGCCCGCCCGCGTTTTTGCCGTGGTCCAGGACTTCCTGGGCCGCGGGATGGAAGACGCCTGCCTGCTGTCGCTCGAATACCCCTCCGGCCAGGGGGTCACGTGGGGCACGGTCGAGACGAATTACTTTCTGCCGGGCAAGTTCCGAGAGGTGACAGTCGTCGGCGACAAATTGAGCGCGATGTGCGATTACAACGCGGCGCAGTACAAGATCAGGACTTTTGCCAACCGGCACGTCCAGGAAGGCAACGAGTTCAGGGCCCTGGAAGGCGCGCTGCACCAGGTCGAGAGCCCGCCCGAGGAACCGCTGCTGGCCGAGCTGCGGGCCTTTGTTGACTCGGTCCAGACCCGCAAGGCGCCCCTGGCCGACGGCTGGGCCGGCTGTGATTCGGTGCGCGTTCTGGAGGCGGCCCTTGAGTCCGCCAAGGGGGGAAAAGTGATAGAGTTGAGCTCATCCGCGAATTTCGCGAATTGTCGCGAATTGCAGAAGAAACGATAACACGCAAGACGAAGGAGAATTAATATGGCAGAACTGGTTTTGAAGGAGGAAGCATATGCGGTCATCGGCGCGGCGATGGCGGTGCATCGAGACATGGGGTCCGGTTTTCTGGAAGCGGTTTATCAGGAGTGCCTGGAGATGGAATTGGCTGACCGGGGCATCCCTGCCGTCCCCCAACAAGAACTGCCCGTGCTTTACAAGGGGCGCCGGCTCAAGAAGACTTACATCGCGGACCTCGTTGCGGGTGGCAAGATCATCGTAGAGCTTAAAGCGCTGGACAAGCTTACGTCGCGCGAGGAAGCCCAGGTTATCAATTACCTCAAGGCCTCCGGCGTTGAAGTTGCTCTGCTCATCAATTTTGGCGCAGAAAGCCTCGAATGGAAACGCCTGGTGCTGACCAAAAGCCGGGGCCAAGCAGGCCCACCTGCTGCCGCAACCTAAGAACAACGAATAATTCGTCCAATTCGCGTAATTCGCGTAATTCGCGGACACCTCTGGTCTCATGCAAAAGATCCCATTAGCCAAATGTTTCGTGGACCCGGAAGTCGAAGAGGCGGCGTTGCGCGCGCTGCGCTCGGGGCAATATATTCTGGGCAAGGAATGCCAGGCCTTCGAGGCGGAGCTGGCCGCCTATACCGGGGTGCGGCAGTGCGTGCTGGGCTCGTCCTGGACGCTCATTGTTTATCTGCTGCACCAACTGCAAGGGGTTGGGCCGGGCGACGAAATCATCGTGCCGAGCCACACGGCGTTTCCAACCATGGAACCGCTCATCCACCTGGGGGCACGGCCGGCGTTCGTGGACATCGACGACACCTGCGTGATGGACCTGGACCAGGTCGAGGCCGCCATCACCCCGCGCACCGTGGGCATCATTCCGGTCTATCTCTACGGTCATCCGGTGGACGTGGATCGGCTGCTGGCCATCGCCGCCCGCCATCACTTGTGGGTCATCGAGGACTGCGCCCAGGCCCAGGGCGCCCAGTACAAGGGCAAGACGGTCGGGGGCCTCGCGGATTTCGGGGCGTTCAGCTTCTTTCCTTCCAAGAACCTGACGGTGCTGGGTGACGGCGGCTGCGTGACGACCAACCACACGCAGATGGCGGAGCGGTTGCGGATGCTGCGCAACCATGGCCGCCAGGGGAAATATGACCACGAATTTGCCGGCTATAACGTGAGGTTCAACGAGATCAACGCCGCCATCGGCCGCGTCATGCTCAAGCACTTGGACGCCTTTAACGAGAACCGGCGCCAGATAGCGGCCCGTTACAACGAGCGTCTGAAAGGCGTGGTGCGGACGCCCCCGGAGCGCCAGTGGGCCAAGGCGGTGTATCACATGTATGTCGTCCGGTGCGACCGCCGCGACGACCTGCAGAAATTCCTCAAGGAACAGAACATCGAGACCGGCATCCATTACCCAAAACCCAACCACCTGCAGCCCGCCGTGACCGGCCGGTTCCCTTATGTGCCCAGGCTGCCCCGCACCGAGCAGGCCGTCAAAGAAATCCTCTCCCTGCCCATTCATGGCCAGATGAGCCTGGACGCCGCCGACCGGGTGTGCGACGCGATCGGGCAGTTTTACGGGAAGTAGTTCAACGTTCCTCGAACAACCCCGCCAGCGTGGAGCGCAGTTGGAGGAGCCGCTCCTCCTGGGCCTTGGTGAAATGGCCGACGCGTTGGGCGTAGGTGTCCATCCAGGTCGCCAGGCGGGCCAGGCTGTCGGCATCCAATGGAGTTTGGTAGTGGGGCTCTTGGGCGGTGAGCAAGCTCCAGAGCCGGCTTTTGGCGCAGACGCCTTGGCCGGGGATCGAGCGGTCTCGCTCGAAGGCCAGTTTCCTGAGGTCGCCCCCGCCAAAGGAGAGCAGGGCGTCGTAAGAATGGCTGGCGGTCAGGTCCAGTTTTGACGCCTGGGGGCCGCGGCTGTCCGGGCGGTGACAGTGGACGCAAAGCCGATCCAGGACGGGTTGCACCAGTTGCTCGTAGCGGAGGGGCCAGGAGCCTTCGGGGCCGCGGGTAATGAGAGAGGGGGCGCGGCGGGCCGCCAGGAGGGGCCGGGCAACGCGCGGGGCGGCTTCGCGTGATTCATGGCAGCCGATGCAGGAGAGCATCTGGCCGGGCTGGAGGTAGGTGAGCGAGCGCATGGTCTGCACCGCCACGCCCGTGGCATCGAGGGCCTGGAAGAACAACGGAATGCCCGAGGGCGCCCGAAAACAGGCCGAGCCATCGGGCTCGACCGGCACGGTGCCCAGAACGTATTTGCCGGGGTCTTCTGCCGAGACCCCGAGGACCGGGTCGTTCATGAACGGCTGTTCTTTTGGAGGCACGCCGATGATGCGGAGTTGCTTGATGGTTGCCCGGTCGAGGCCGGTCAATCCCTGGCCGACGTCCTGCACCAGGAACCGGCCTTCCTGGGCGCCGTCCCATTGGGCGAGGGTCGCTTGGACGGGCGGTTTGGGGCGCGGAGTTGCCGGGATGGGGTACATGCTCGAGATGGCCGGGTCGCGATGCAGCAACTCCTGGTTGCCGAAGGCGTCGTAGAGGTAAAGGCCCATGGCGTTGACCGGGTTGCGCTCATCGACAACGCGCGCATGGGGCGGCAGCTTGTGTGCCGACCAACTGACCAGGAAGTACTCCTCCGAGAGCGGCCACGGGTTTGCATAATAATGCTCGGGCCAGCCCTCGGTTTCGGGGAAACAGACCTCGGGCGTCAACCGGGTGAGGGGCGGGGCGAACTCGGTGCCCTGGGCGCGGTCCAGGAGGCAGAGCGAGCCGCCGGTAATGGAATGGTGCGCGCCGGCGGTGATGACCAGTTTGGCGGAGCCGGGAATGGAACGGGCCTCGCATTTGACCTGCGGCCTCACGGTGTAGTTGCCATAGACAAGCTGGGGATTGGCGCCGTCCTGGCCCGCGGACCACAGGCTGAAAAAGTTGCCGTTGAACCGGTCGATGTAATCCCACCGGGTATAGAGGATTCGCCCGTCGGCGGCGACCGAGGGGGTCCATTCGAAATTCTCGAAGGCGGAGAGCGGGCGGATGTTCCGGCCGTCGGCCCCCATGACGTGGAGCGTAAAGACGGGGACCGGCCTGTGGCTGTCGCCCCCGCAACGGACGTAGCTGTCAGGCAGGTCCGCCGAGCGGGTGGCATCCGAGAAGGTCCGGCTGGCCTGGAGGGCCAGGCCCTTGCGCGTGGAAAGGAAGAGGATTTCGCCATTGGGCAGATAGCGGGCGTCGAAATCATCATAGCGGCCCTGCGTGAGCCGGCGACGCCCGGTGCCGTCGAGATTCATTTCGTAGAGATTGTAAAAGCAGTCGGCCGGCAGCTTTTCTTTGTCCACTTTCTCCATGTCGGCCACTTGGGGATAGAACCTGCAGTAGGCGAAGAGGACCTTGCGGCCATCGTAGGAAAGCTCCGGGCCGATGAAGCTGCCCGGAGGCAAGTCCGACGTGAGGCAGCGCGCGCGAGGCTGGCCGGTCTTGAAATCTTCCAGCAGGCAGATGCCGCCCCCGGGACGCGACCACCAGCCGTAGTGCTGGTCGGACATGTGGGGGAACATGGTCGGGGCGCGTTTGACAAAGAGGAGAGTGTCGAAATTCAGCAGGGGGTTGCGCAGGGCCATGGCGCGCACGGCCCAATGAGCGCGGAAATAGAGTTCGCGCCTGGCCTGGGCGGAGGCCTCGGGCGGGAGGTCCTCCGCCTGCCGCTTGAGTTGGCGGAGCAGGGCGGCCTCGTTCTCCACTTGGGCCCCGAGACGGCGCTGGCTCTCGGCCAATTTGAAACCGCGCTCCAAGACTGTGGCGATGGGATAAACCGTCGAACCAGCCGAGGGGGATGCCGCATGAGGCGTGGACCATTGGCTGGTGCTGCTTTGGGTGGCGGGCTTGCCCAACGCCACATTCTCCGGCGCGCCAAAGGCATAGACTTCGACTTCATCGAGGTGAAAGTAGCTGTGGCCTGCCAGGGCCAGGCGGACAAACCGGGCGGCAACGCCGTCCAGCTTTACGACCAGCGGCTTTTGATCGGCATAACCATAGAACACCGTGCCGTCATGCTCATAGACCTTGCGGAAGTTCTGGCCGTCTTCCGAAACGAGCACCCGGATGCGGGAGTTGCGCTCGGCGTAGCCGTCGCAGCGGTTAAAGAGGACTACGCGCTCGAGATTGAGCCGCCCCTGCAAATCGACCTGCCACCACGGATTGTCTTGAGCTTCGGTATGGAAGCCCCATTGGCCGTTCTTGACGCCGTCACAGCCGCCGATGGCATCTTCCTCGGGGCGCACCTTTTGCCCGGCAGCCGGCGGCAGAACCCGCTTGCGGTCCTGGAGGAGCCAATCCGCTTCGACTTTCTCTCGCCAGTCCTGTGCGGCCGTGGTTTCGGCCGTGGCCGCAAGGGCAGCCGCCAGCCAAAGCGAGGCAAGAAGAGC
>Ga0187849_1001998_pt1 | contig 20386 bp, 16 predicted proteins | sample June2016WEW_4_10_2_FD_132412 | JGI IMG/M metagenome (GOLD analysis project Ga0187849, IMG submission 132412) | Peatland microbial communities from SPRUCE experiment site at the Marcell Experimental Forest, Minnesota, USA - June2016WEW_4_100 | ecosystem: Environmental > Terrestrial > Soil >...
CTGGGAAGACCGTCGCGTAATCCCAGCCCGCCCTGCAAGGGCGGCAGTAGCTCCCGCGGCCTGCGCCCTTTCAGGGCGCCCGAGTGTAGTGAGGGTACGGCTTTCCCAGGGTGTTGCCCTGGGCTGATATGCTGGCGCGCTTTCAGCGCGTGCCCGTGTGACAATGGGCTCGAAGGAAGAACGTCCAAACTCCAATCCGGCGCTGGAGCGCTTGTCATTACCCAGATCTTCTCCGAAGATATTTCAGTTAATCTTATCATGAATTGCGAGATCTCTTGGGAATCGATCGATTCCAGCGCCTGCCCACTCGATGTCCGCCCACCGTTTGTCCGCCCACCGTTCTCGCCCCCGGCAAGCTGGCTCAAACCCCGCCAGGGGTGGCCTGTTTATAGCGCCGGCGCAGCCACCCCTACGGGGTTTTTGCCGTTTGGCACACCCCGGCGGTGGCACGAAATCTCGAGGTCCAAGCGGCGCGCATCAATCAGTTCCTCCCAACCATCCCCCCCGAACATGTGGGTAATGACAAGTTCAACCAACGGCACGGAACGCGGGGGCGAACTCAGGGTTTTTCCGGGACTTCGATGGCGTCGCCGTTGCGGAGCCAGAAGTCGGGGCCTGGGCCCGGGCCGTTTGAGCAATCGAAGACCAGTTCGTACACCTGGCCGGTGGCCGCGTCCCGGCGTTTGACCTTGACGCGGGACAGGTCGGAGGAGGCGCGCAACAGACCGGAGCTTTGGAGCACCGGCAGGAGGGCGAAAGAGGGAGGTGTTGCCGTCGGAGCATTCACATCACGAACCGGCCTGGGAGGCTGCGTCGTTTGCAGGGTTAAGAGGAGGTTGGTGCTCTGGCCCTTGACGGTCAATTGCACTTGACGATCGAGGCATCGCTTGAGATTGGCCAGTATCTCCTCCGGCAAGCCCTGCCAGACCGCATTGATCGGATGGTCCGCCTCCGGGATTTCGACGACATCGCCCCACTGGAGCGGCAGATTGAACGAACAGCCGGTGCTTTCATCGTGGAAGGTGTTGACGGGGACCTGAGTGACAGTCCAGCCCAATCCATCCTCAGTTGGACGGCGAATTGTCACCCGGTCCAGGTCCGGGAAGGCCAGAGACCCTCGTTGCGTCCAGCTCGACTTTTCGTATGACTGCTGGACGGCGGGCCCGACGGTTACGAACCCATAGTGAGCGGCGATGACCTCGAGGAGGGTGAAGCGGTTATAGTTGTTTGTGCCTTTGGAAAAAACGACTTGGGAGTAGTTGGCCGAAGGCCGGCGAACTTCAACCACGTCGGTCCGCGGCAGTTCCTCGATGGCGCCATGCTTGCGCAGGAGTCCGGCGATTTCGCTCTCTACCGGGCGGCGCACTCCGGGTGGTGGTGGTCCGAAGCTTCGAATGCGCTTTGCCAGGGCCAAAGGTGTGTCGTGGGAATTGTCCCAGATGTTGGGGTCCGCGCCTTTGGCCAGCAGCAACTCAACCATCTCCTTGTCGCCCTGGGGGTCATGACGCACGGCATAATACAGCGGAGTTTGACCCTGATGGTCTTTGAGATTCGGGTCTGCCTTGGCGTCCAGCAGGGCCGTAGCGATGGCCGTGTCCGAATTCTGCACGGCGTAGCCCAGGGGTGTCAACCCGCGCGAATCCTGGCGGTTGACCTCGGCATGATTTGCGAGGAGAAGTTTGACCAGTTCCTTGTAACGTCCGGAGACGGCCCGAACCAATGGGGTGTAGCCTGCCGAATCGGCAAGGTTCGGGTCGGCCTTGTGGGCCAGGAGGAGTTGGGCGATCTCCGTTTCGTCCTGCGCCGTTGCCGCCAGCAAGGGAGTAAATCCGCCAGCGAACCCGCCTGGCGGAGAGACCTGGGCGTTGGGATTGGCGCCGTTGTCGAGCAACAGGGCGGCGATTTCCGGGCTGTTGACCCAGACGGCAAAATGCAGCGGCGAGCCCGATCTTACGCCGGAATTTCCGAACCCCCCGGCGTCGCACTGGAAGTTGACCTCCGCCTTCGCCGCCAGGAGGAGCTTAACGACTGCCACATCTTTGGCCAGGATGGCCCCGACTAAGGGAGTGGCGTTGCGGGTTTTTTCAACCGCATTATTAAAACGATCCTGGACGGGCCCGGTGTTCTTTATGTTGACCTCTGCTTTATGGGCCAGGAGCAATTCCACCAGGGCCCTCTGCCCGTCGGCAGCGGCCCAGTGGAGAGGCGTGTCGCCGCGCTTATCGCGGGTATTCACGCCGGCCTTGGCCGCCAATAGAACCTCAGCCACGCTCTTGAATCCTTCTGCAGCGGCCCTGTGGAGCGGGGTGTCACCCCTCGCATTGCGGGCGTTCACGTCGGCTTTGGCCGCCAATAGAGCTTCGGCCACGCTCTTGAATCCGGCGCCCGCGGCTTTGTGCAACGGGGTTTCCCCTGAGCCATCCTGGGCATCAACGGCGGTGCCATGCTTGAGCAGCAGTTCCACGATGGCCAGATGCCCGCGGCCCGCGGCCTCACACAAAGCCGTTGTCGCATGGCTTTCCAGGTTCACATCAGCCCCGCTTTTCAGCAAGTACTGCACCACCATCAATTGCCCCTGCGCTGCTGCCTTAACCAAAGGCGTAGAGCCGCCCCCCTCCGAAGCATTGATGAGATCCGGGCTGTTCCTGACCATCTCCTGAATGCGGGCGACTTCCTCCAGCTCGGCAGACGTGGCAGCGGGCGGCGCCGCGGTGAGCGAGGCGGGTTGGCCGGCCTCGAGCGCGGCCTTGCGGCCCTTGAGTTCGAGGAGATCCCGCTGGGTGGTCCAAACCGCGTCCTGGTCACCGACTCCGGACTTGACGCTCCTTTCCTGTGCGGCCAGCTTCTGTTCGACGAGTTTGATTTCCTCATCGAGCAGCTGTTTCTGCTCCTCGTTGGCAGCAGGCTGGCCGGCATTGAGCGCCGCGGCGGTGCGTTTCAGTTTGAGGATCTCGCGCTGGGTGTCCAAGAGCGCAAGCGAGTCGAGCGTGCCCAATTTGTAGCGATTCTGCTGTGAGGCCAGCTTTTGTTCGACGAGGTTGATTTCTTCCTCGAGCAGCCGTTTCTGCTGGCCGCTGGCGGGGGGTTGGCCGGCGGCGAGGGCGGCTTGGCCAGGCAGACGCTGGCGGCTCAGTTCCACCAGCGGTGTCTGGTCGGCGAACTCGCGCAGGATGCGCTCGTATTGCGCCGCAGCTTCGTTGGTGCTCCCCAGTTTGCGATAGCACTCGCCCAGGCGGAAAACCGCCGTGGCCCCCAGTTTGCGGTCTTTGTCGAATTGCGCGATGACCGATTGGTAGTCCTGGATGGCCGCGGCCAGGTTGTGGTTGGCTTCTTCCTCGAATAATCCCTTTTGCAAGGCCGAGGTGAGGTCGTTGGTCCCGGCGCAAACCGGGGTCGCCAGCGCCACCAGCAGCCCGCTCAGCAGGATTTTGGTTTTCAACATTTTGGTTGTCATAGTTCGATCCATCTCGGCCCGAGTATGAAACACCGCGCGCCGCCGGTTGTCACCGTTTTGTAAAATCGCCGGGCTCGGAACTTAATCTTGCTCCTAATCTTAATCTTAATCTTAATCCTGCTCCGAATGAACCGCCTGATCGACCATGAAAAAGCGGGCCGATTACGCGTTGGACGAAGGAGATTAAGAGCAGGATTAAGATTACGATTAGGGGCGGCGGCCCAAACAAGTGGGATGCGCCCCCGGCAACTCGAGCTTGTAGCCGATGCCGTGGACGGTGAGCAGCCAGCGGGGGGAATCCGGGTCCGGCTCGATTTTGCCGCGCAGGTTGGCCAGGTGATTGTCCACGGTGCGGGTGGTCGGAAAGGCGGTGTAACCCCAGACGGCATCGAGAAACCGCTCGCGCGAGACCGGTTCGCCCGGGGTTTCCGCCATCAACCGGAGCATGGCAAATTCCTTGGCGGTGAGGTGAAGGGGTTTGCCGGCGCGCATGGCGGATTGCCGGGCCAGGTCGATTTCCACCTCGCCCAATTTGAGTTTTGCCGCGGACTGGGTCTGGCGGCGCGCGCGCCGGAGCAATGCGCGCGCCCGCGCCAGCAATTCCTGGGTGCTGAACGGCTTGACCAGGTAATCATCCGCCCCCGCGTCCAGGCCCGAGACGCGGTCCTCGACCTGTCCCTTGGCCGTGAGCATCAGGATCGGCGTCGGCCTGGCAAGCCGGCGCAGCTCGGCGCATACCGCATAGCCGTCGAGCCGCGGCATCATGATGTCCAACAGAATAAGATCGGGCTTCTCCTCGAGCGCCCGCTTGAGCCCGCTCTGCCCGTCTGCCGCCGTGAGCACGCGATAGCCCTCCCCGGCCAGCACGTCCTCCAGCGCCGTGCGCATCGGCAGCTCATCTTCGATAATCAGCACCCGTTCCATACCGGCAGTTCAATCGTAAAGCGGCTGCCCTGCCCCACTGCGCTGCGCACCAGCACCTGCCCGCCATGGGCTTCCACAATATGTTTCACGATGCTCAGGCCGATGCCGACGCCCTGGGTTTGGCGGCGCAACTCTGAGCCGCGCCGGTAAAACCGCTCGAATATTCTCTCGTGGTCTTCCGTTGGAATTCCGTCCCCATGATCCTCGACCCAGAGCAGGATGGAGAAAGGATGAAGGATGAAGGATGAAGGATGAACCTTCGGCCTCCGTCCTTTTTCCTTCCTCCTTTTTCCTTCTTCCTTCATCCCGCGCACCTCCAGGCCGACGGTCACGGTTTGGCCCTTGGGCGAATGTTTCATCGCGTTGTCAATCAGGTTGACCAGCGCCTGCTGGATGGCTTTGCCGTCCACCACCGGCCGGGTGCTCAGGATTTGGAGGTCAGACTCGGGAATGGCCAGGGCCAGATTGACCTGACGTTCCGCGGCGGAGAGCTCCATCAGTTTCAGGGTCTGCCGCGCCAGCGCCACGAGGTCGGTCGGCTCGAACTCATATTGCTTGCGGCCCTGCTCGATGCGTGAAAAGTCGAGCACGTTTTCGATGAGCGACGAAAGGCGGCGGCATTCCTGGCCGATGAAGCGGAAGTACTCCTGCTGCTTGGCCCGGTCGGCAATCTTGCCGCTTTCCAGGCTCTCGGCCATGAGCCGCACCGAGGCAATGGGAGAACGCAATTCGTGCGAGACGCTCGAGACAAAGTTGCTCTTGAGCGCGCCGAGCCGGAGTTGGCGATAGAAGGCGCCCCGCGCAGCGGCCAGTCCGGAAATGGCCGCCAGTGTCGAAGCGACAATCAGTCCGCCGAAGAGCAGCGTGCGCTGCCGCTGCTGGGCGAAGAGGCGGGCCGGGTCAGCCAGGCAGAGCCGAAGGACCCACTGCGGACGGCTGGACATCGGCTCGATTCCTCGACTGGGCCGGGTCGGGGAAGAGGTCTCGCCGGGCATGGGCTCGGCCGGCAAACCCAGGCTCGACTGGGCAAGATGGTCTTGGACCTCGGCCAGCACACGAGCGGCGCCGGGCCGGGCCGCCCGGAAACCACTTGAGTCCAGTGGTTCGCCTTCCAACGCCGCAGTCAGGCTGCAGTAGCCGGGCACCGCAACGCGGGTCGCGCGGATTGCCCGGACGAAGGCGCGCTCGAGCGCGACTTTGGGATAGATGCGCAGCTCAGCAACCCCCCTGGCCGCCCCGGGCGCGGCGGCGGCGGTGGGTGCGCTGGAAATGGGAGCCGCGCCTGGAGGGAAGGGGTTGGGAGTAGGAGTAGGAGTAGGAGTAATGGCGGCGTCGGGCAGGGCAAGGACACAGAACCAGCGGCGTCCCATGGCCTCGACCCAGAGATTGGTCGCCTCCTGCGGCCAACCGTGCTGCTCGAGGCCCCAGGCAATCCGGCCCAGCCGCGCCTGCGCCGACCAGAGCTTTTCCGCAGGGTCCAGCAATTCCTTGGGCTGAGGCGCCTTGTCGATAAGCGCACGGGCCTGGTTCAACAACTCCGGCAACAGCAGACTCTGCCCCTCGAGTGACTCATCCACCAGCGCGTCCAGCACTGTCCCCAGTTCCGGCCCTGAACCGGCCTGCCGCAGCGCCTCCGCAAAGCCAGGTTGGAAAATGGCAGCCCGGCCTCGGACATCATCCCCCGATGCTCTTCGGCAAACGACCTCAGCGCCCGAACGGGGTCGCGCCCAGGCTCGTGCTCCAGGCCGATCAATTCCGCATTGGCGCGCGCTTCAACCGCCGGGTTCAGCTCGAGAAAGCCCTTCACCGCAGCCTCCAGTCCCCCGGCCTTCGTCCCGGACAACTCCGCTTGGCGCAACGCATCCCACGACCGCCGCTGCTCCTCCGTAAGCGCCAGGAACCATTCTGGCGGACGGGGAGGTTGGTCATAGCCCGGCGCCCGGGTCAAGCCACGGTCGCCGGGTGGCAGCACCCGGTCTGGAAATACCTCCTCCGGACGCAGGTCTGGATACATTGCCTGCCAGTTCCTCAACGCGGCGCCATTCAACTCGGACTCGTTGATCCGGGTGGAAACGCGTTCCCGGGATGTTCGGGCTCTTCCGCCTTCCAGTCGCAAGCGTTCGTATGCGAACCAGTCCAGCGCGGAGAGGTCGAACGCGGCCAACTCAACGGCGAACCGGCGCCCCAGTTCCGGGGCAAGTTGCTGGAGGATCTCCTCGGCCCGCTGCCGCGCCTGGTGCTCCACGGCCGCTTTGTCGCGCAGGATTGCCGTCAGCCCGATGGCCGCCATGACCCCCACCGGCAACAGGATGAAGAGCCCCTGCCAGAAAAAGACCGGCTCTCGTCTTGCGCGCGCGCTCATCTCATGACCTGTCGAACATCTATACCAACCCGCGAGGATACGCGCATCACCAAAACCATTTGTCATGGTTTTGTAAAGAGGTCAACTGACCGGAGAACGGGACCAGCCCTACCCTCTCTGGGGGCGCACGACAGCTTCCTTCCAGGGCTCCCGCCTGCCGCATACTGAGGAGTCCGTGGGATGCACTACAGACGGACGGCCCCTCACCCCGGCCCTCCCCCCATCGGATGGGGAGAGGGAGCATGGTTGGTCGCCACACACTGTAGGGCAACCCGAGGAGCAGTAAATGCCGCGTTCCGGTCGGCTTCGGAACGTCGCATTATGCGGCAGCGAAGAATCTGCTGTCGTGCGCCGCCCTCCCTGGCGTGTTGGAGAATCGTCCCGGGTGCCTCGCAAGGTGGGGCGCGAACAAATCAGCCAGCGCACAACACCCGCCGCACCGTACTCATCAGATTGGTTGTGGCGTCTGATTTGGAGAGGTAACCGCTGGCCCCGGCAAGCATGGCCTGCTCCGCATACACGGACCCGTCATACATCGACAGGACCAATGTCAGGGTCTCGGGATGGCGCTGGTGGAGGTCCCTGATGAGTTCCAGTCCGTCCGAATCCCTCAATCTCAAGTCAACGATGGCAAGGTCCGGCTTCGAGTCGGCGACCGCCGCCAGGGCTCCGTCCCGGTCTTCCGCCTCGCCGCACACAGCTATGTCCCCCTCGCGCGCGATGAGGTCCCTCAGTGTCTGGCGCACCATTGGATGATCGTCAACCAGCAGAACGCGTGTCTTCCCGTTCCGACTTCTCTTAAGCGCGGGGTCGAACCCGCGACCCGTCGTGGGACGCGGACGGCCACCCTGAGTGAGCATCCAGCAAGAAGAAATAAGTTCGGCAACTCGAAGCAGCGTTTTCATTACATAATCCTCCCGGCAACTCTGTGTTTCATAAACAAGCCACGCGCCAACATCGCGCAGGCCCAAGAGTCTCTCTGGATCCGGTGAAATATGCAGCCTGAACTTGCGCACAGGCAGCCCACATGTTACTCGCAGGATATTCACCGCGGCCCTCGATCGAACCGGTTTTGCACTCCGCGCCCTTGCGCCCAAAACCCAGCCAAAACTCAGTCCCTTTATGACTCATGTGCGAAGAATAATGAGTAATATCAAAAATGTAAAGCAGAATTTTACAATTTTTTGCGCTCTTCGAAGCACCCACCCAAACCAACCGTGGAAACAATATCAGCTTATGAATCTCGACGCGTTGTATCACATCCTGGCAGCGAGAATGAGGACCGCCAATAAGCCCCGCAAACAGCCGTTCGCCCCGGGAAAAAACGAGTCAATACCAATTCACAACTATTTGCGACTGAATAACTTGTCACTGAAAGTCTAAACTGACAAGCGACTGAAAGACAAGTATGGTGGGTAAGTTACACAGAATTGCGATGTTCAGCTTCCAGTTTCTTGGAAAAAAAGCGTTGGCCACCCCCTGCCCAGGAGATTATCCGCCCATAATCCGGTGGATATCGGCCTTTTCGCTTAGGCTCAGAGTGATTTTTATGAGTAATTTTACTTGCCAAATACTCTCTAGCGGGTGAAGATGCAGCCGTGGCCGGTGTCGCTACAATTCACTCCGAGCTTCGTCGCGTGCGTCTGGCACAGCACGTTTCGCAAGCTCAGCTCGCTGAGGTCGTCAAGTGCTCGCAAGGGGCGATCAGCAGATTTGAGACAGGGCAACGCTCTGCATTGTCCGAAGAGAACGTCCGGGCTCTTTGCGGCCACCTGAAAATACGTTTTGAGGAATTCCCGCTCAGCGCGCCCAGCCAGAAAAGTTGTCGTGTTGTTTTCTGCGCCACTCCGACATGCCTTCACAATTTGCCCTTTCTGCTCGGGGGCAGGCTCGTGGTCCAACCCCATACGAGATCCCATGACGGAGAAGAACCTGTTTTCTGTCCTGGTTGCGGGGCTTGCATGTGTGATTGTTGCCCGAATCCCCATTGCCAATCACCACCTTGCGAAGGGGCTGCATTTTGCGCCGCTTGCGGCAGCCCGCTGGTTCAATTGCCAGAGGAGCTCAGGGGGTTGGCAGATCCCAAAAGTTTCGTTCTTTTTCAATGGCAGCAGCGAGACAGGTTTTTAGGCAACAGCGCCCACTTTGCTGAGGGGTCCGTGGGATGCACTACAGAGGGACGGCCCCTCACCCCGGCCCTCTCCCCATCGGATGTGGAGAGGGAGAGTGGCCGGTCGCCACACGCTGTAGGGCAGCCCGAGGACTGAGTAGTATGCAACGGTGATTATGGGGGGGGGTGAGTTAGGGGCCGAAAAAGTCGAAATTCTGGCTTGACTTTCAATCCCGTCTGTTAATAGGCTGTGAATAACTTAGAAATACACCTTAATCCAACGGGGCCTTTTGACCCCCAATTCTGCGTGAAAACTGCGGAAAAAACCAGGTCCGGACCAAAGCCTGATAAACTGGGCCGAAGTGGAGAGGCCGCTTGAATCGGAAACGGGGATCTTCGTGACAGCGAAAGCAGACATTCTGGTGGTGGATGACGATTCCCAAGTCGCGGGGCTGTTTTCAACGGTTCTGCGGGCTGAGGGATATCGAGTGCGCGAGGCTCTCAGTGGGGAAGAAGGACTGGAGTCGGCACGGGCAGAGCATCCGGACGTGATGCTGCTGGACGTGAGGCTGCCAGATCTGAGCGGGATTGAGGTCTGCCGGCGAATCAAGGCCGAACCGGCCTTGGCGGGCGTGTTTGTTATCATGGTTTCAGGCGAGGCGATGAGCGCGGCGGACAGGGTGCAGGGGCTGGAGGTTGGGGCTGACGAGTACCTGGCCAAGCCGGTCGCACTGAATGAGTTGCAGGCGCGGATTCGAACGGCGTTGCGTCTCCGGGACACCGCCGCGGCGTTGCGAGTCAGCGAGGAGTACCACCGGCGGCTAATCGAGATTCTGCCGGACGCTTTGTGTGTGCTTGACTTGCGCGGCCGGATGGTCACCGTGAATTCGCAAGCGGTGGCGATGCTGGGTTATGCCGAGGCGAGAGAGCTGCGGCGGAAGAGCCTCTTGAGCCTCGTGCCGTCCAAAGCCCGAGGGCGGCTGCGGGCTGATATAGCCGTCCTGTCGCGAACCGGGATTCTGCAGAATGCCCAGTACGAGGTGGCCCGAAAAGACGGGAGCCAGTTCCCGATTGCGCTGAGTGCTTCGCAAATCAAAGACAGCGGAGGGAGAACCATTGGCCGGGTGTGCGTGGCCAGGGACATCTCCGATGAGAAGCGCGCAGAGAAGCAACGGACCGCCTTTTCGGAGTTGGGGTACCGGCTCAGCGCCGCGGCTACGCCCGAAGAGGCCGCCAAGGTCATCCTGGACATCGCTTGCGATCTCTTCGACTGCGATGCAGGCCACATCGATTTGTATTCCCAAGCGGATGACAAGATGATCGCAGTCCTGGCGGTCGATACCACAGGTGGCCGACGGATGCTGGTTCCGCCCTCGGGGTTGAGGCACGAACCGACCTCGCTGATGCGGCTGGTCATGGAGGAGGGCTCACGATTGACAAATCAGGGGGACCAGTTGCCCGCGGGTGTGGAATTGCTGCCTTTTGGCGATGTCACCCGCCGCTCAGCTTGCCGGATGCATGTTCCGATTCGCGCGAAGGGGATCGTCCATGGTGTGCTGTCCGTTCAAAGCTACACGCCAGGCGCTTATTCGCCCGATGATTTGAGACTCCTGGAAACTCTGGCGGGACATTGCGGCCACGCGCTGCAGCGAATCAATGCGACAGAAGGGTTGCGGGAAGCGGAGGCCAGGTATCGCAGTATCTTCGAGAACGCGACCGAAGGGATCTTCCAGTCGACACTCGAAGGCCGTTTGCTCAACGCCAATCCAGGGCTGGCTCGGATGTTGGGGTATGAAACGCCCGAGGAATTGAGGTCCAGCATTACCAACGCCGGGCAGCAAGTTTATGTCAACCCGGGAAGACGAAAGGAGTTGAGACGGCTGTCGGAAGAAAAAGGTTCCGTTCAGGGCTTTGAAGCAGAACTTCTCCACAAGGACCGCAGAAGAATCTGGGTGACAATAAACGCGCATTTGGTCCGTGACGGCAAAGGCGCTGTTCTTTACCTGGAGGGAACCGCCCAGGACATCACGGAGCGCAAGCGTTTAGAGAAGGCGCTTCTGGAAGTTAGCGAGCGCGAGCAGCGTCTGGTTGGGCAGGACATTCACGACGGCCTCTGCCAGCGGTTGTTCTGCACGGCTATCGGCTGTAATCTGCTGCAAGAACACCTGGCGACGCAGTCGCGGCCCGAGGCCGCGGAGGCGGCTAAAATCCTGGCGCAACTTCAGGCTGCCATAGGCGAAGCTCGCAGCCTGGCCCATGGACTTAGCCTTGCCAACCTGGATAAGAGGGGCCTGGCCGCCGCCTTGGGGGATTTGGCGTCCACGACCACCCTTGATTGCCATGTCCCATGTACGGCTGAATGCCCGGGCTCGGTTCCCATCACCGACCCGGCCACGGCCACCCACCTTTACCGTATCGCGCGAGAGGCGGTGCATAACGCCGTCAAACACGCCCGGCCGAGCCGGATCCTCATCCGGCTGGAGGCAACGGCGGACGGGTTGCGCCTGGGTGTCGAGGACGACGGGCGTGGAATCCCCGAGGGGCAAAGTCTGGGCTCCGGCATGGGCTTCGGCATGATGAGGTATCGCGCGAATATGCTAGGGGGGGAGTTGAAGATTCAAAGGGCGCCTTGCGGGGGAACCATCGTCACTTGCACCTTCCCCGAGAATGCTTTTAATCCCGCTCTGTCACACTGATCAGGAGAAATTACTATGCCTAGGGCAAATCGGACGGATCGCACACAGGTTCTGCTGGTGGATGATCATCCACTGGTCCGCAAGGCCATGAGAGCAGCCATCTCGCGGGAACGCGATTTGGCGGTGTGTGGCGAGGCGGAAAACCGGGATGGGACTCTGGCGGCGATCGAGGCCTCGCGACCGGACCTGGCCATTGTTGATTTAGGGTTGAAAGACTCGGACGGGATGGGGCTCATCCAGGACATCCACGACCGCCATCCCCAGGTGCTGACGCTGGTCCTGTCCGTGCAGGATGAATCGCTGTATGCGGAGCGGGCGATCCGTGCCGGAGCGAGCGGCTACATTTCCAAGCAAGCGGAGCCGGCGAAGATTATGCAAGCGGTGCGCAAGGTCTTGGCCGGGGAGATATACTGGGGCGAAGGGGTTGCCGCCCAAGTGGCCTCCAAGGTCGCCCGTTCGGCCCGGGGCACCAATAGCTTCCAGGCGAACCTGCTGTCAGAACGCGAGATGCAGGTGTTCGAGTTAATCGGCAGCGGCGCCAGCACCTCCGCCATTGGGGCTATGCTCCACATCGATGGGAGCACGGTGGAAACATACCGTACCCGCATAAAGGAGAAGATGAATTTGAGGGACGCCCGGGAGTTGCTGCAGGCGGCGATTCGTTGGAACGTGGCCAAGGGCCAGTGCTGCCCATTGCCTTCGGGCGAGGCTGGGCAGAGCAAACCCGTCCTTCGCCGGTAGCGGTCCATCTGCCCAACTGCCGCTGCGAGCGAGGCTGAGAAGCTCAAATCGCAGGCTCGTCCTCGTGAGCGAGCAACCGGCGGAAGGACCCCCGGCCCTTTTGGTGACATCTCCTTTCATGATTTACCCTTTGACTTCCATCCTCGAGCGAATCGATCTGGCCGCGCTTTTTGCCAAACCCCAACCGCTGGAGGTCGAGCTGGGCAGCGGGGACGGGTCGTTCCTGGCGGAGTACGCGGCGCGGCATCCCGAGCGCAATTTCATCGGCGTGGAACGGCTCCTGGGCCGCCTGCGCAAGCTGGACCGCAAAGGGCGGCGCGCCGGTCTGGCGAACCTGCGAGGGGTGCGCCTCGAGTCGGCCTATTTCCTGGAGTACCTCCTGCCGCCGCGCTCGGCTGGCGCGCTGCATGTCTATTTTCCCGATCCGTGGCCCAAACGCAAACACCGCCGCCACCGCCTGATCAACGAGCGGTTCCCGGCGCTGGCCGCCCAGGCCCTCGCCCCGGGCGGCAGGGTTTATTTGCGCACCGACGACCCGCCCTATTTCGAGCAAATGACCACGGTTTTTGCCGCCGGCCCGGCCTTCCGGCCCGTGGACACCCCTGCAGAATTGGCCGGGCTGTTGACCGATTTCGAGCGGGACTTCGCGGCGCGCGGAATCCCCACCCGGCGCGCGGCGTATCAGCTGGTTGGATAAATGACTGTTCAGGGGCGGGCATCCGCGCTATTTTCCGGGCATGGCTCTGCCGGAAAACCTGGAAGCGATTCAGCAGCGGATGGCGGCGGCCTGCGCTCGGGCGGGGCGCGCCCCGGGGACGGTCACTCTCATTGCGGTGACCAAGGGCCAGCCGCCCGGGGCGGTCGCAGAGGCGGCGAAGCTCGGCCTGACGCTTTTCGGCGAGAACAAGGTCCAGGAGGCAAAGGCCAAAATCCCCTTGTGCCCGGGCCGGCTGCACTGGCATCTGGTCGGTCATCTGCAAACCAATAAGTGCCGGGATGCAGTCGAGCTGTTCGAGATGATTCAAAGCGTGGACAGCCTCCACCTGGCCCAGGAAATCGATAAGCGCGCCGAGCAGGCCGCCAGGACAATGCCCATCCTGCTCGAGGTCAATGCCGCCGGCGAGGCCAGCAAGTTCGGCTATAGCCCCGAGCGGCTTCTGAGCGAGCTCAGCCAAATCAACGCCCTGCCCCGCCTGGAAATTCACGGCCTCATGAGCGTGCCCCCTTGGACGCCCAACCCGGAAACGGCGCGCCCGCTCTTCCGCCAACTCCGCGCGCTCAAGGACCAGTGCGAGCAACTCCTGGGGGCGCCCTTGCCCCGCCTGAGCATGGGCATGACCGGCGATTTCGAGGTCGCCATCGAGGAAGGCGCAACGATGGTCCGCATCGGGACTGCCCTTTTCGGACAACGGCCAGGGAGTTGAAGTCCGGAGGCCGAAGGCCGAAATCCGAAGACCGCATCCGGTCCCTCATTCGTGGCGTGTGGCGCCCGAACTTTCCGGTTGCCTGGGGTGGGAGGATCGCGTAATACTTTATCGTCTGAGCGTAGTACTGCGCGGCCGGCAGGGCGGGAGTGTCCACCCCGGCGGGCGCCAGGATGAGCCGCAGACACAAGGCACATGCATTTGCCGGATGGATTCCTGGACGCGAAAACTGCGCTGCTCTCGACGGGCGCGGCGGCGGCCGGGGTGGGGCTGGCCCTGCGGCAGGTGCGGAGGACGCTGGAGCCGCGCCAGATGCCGATGCTTGGGCTGGCAGCGGCGTTTGTCTTTGCGGCGCAGATGCTCAATTTCCCGGTGGCGGGGGGCACGTCCGGCCACCTGGTTGGTGGGGTGCTGACGGCGATACTGCTCGGTCCGGCTGCGGCGGTGCTGGTGATGACCTGCGTGCTGATGGTGCAATGCCTGGTTTTCAACGACGGCGGCTTGCTTGCGCTGGGGGCCAACGTGTTCAACATGGCCATCGTCAACGCGTGCGGGGGCTATTTCGTTTTCAGAGTGCTCAAGGGTGTGATGCGGATGGAGAAGAATCGGGCAACGGTGTTCGCGGCGGCATTCGCAGGCTGGTTCGGGACCGTGCTGGCTTCGATCACGTGCGCCGGACAACTGGCCCTCTCAGACCAATCACCCTGGTCGGCCGCGTTTCCGGCGATGGCCCTGGTCCATATCGTTATCGGCGTGGGTGAAGGGCTGGCGACGGGGCTGATCACGATGGCGGCGTTGCGCGCGCGGCCGGAGCTTGTGGCCGGGACGGGGGGAGGGGTGTGGGCGGGGATGGGAGGAATGGGAGGGATGGGAATTATGAAGCAGCGTCTCGCGGGGACGGGGGGAGGGGTGTGCGCCCATGGCGGCGGTTTTTTGGGCTATGGACTGCTGATTGCATTGGGATTGGTTGTTTTCGTGGCCCCGTTTGCGTGTCCGTGGCCCGACGGTTTGGAGGCGGTGGCAAAGTCGCTGGGGTTCGCGAACCAGTCGGCGCCGCCGCTGATCAAGGGGCCGGTGAGCGAATATCGGCTGCCGTTCATCAGCTCGATGGCAGCCGCCACGGCGGTGGCGGGAGTCATCGGCGCCCTGCTCGCTTTTGTCGGAGCATACGGGCTGGCGAGGTTCCTGGCGCCGGACCTGGAGGCGGCGAAAAAGGATGCGCCTCGGGGGAGCAATTTTGAAGTATGAAGTATGAGACGGGCTGCACGGCGCTTCACCGGGCGTCGCCTCGGGTGAAGCTGGTTGCAGCGCTGATACTGGTCACCGGGACGGCGCTTTTGCCCCGGAGACTGGGGCCGGTTTATTTCGCGCCCGCCGCGGTGTTGGGCGGGCTGTGGCTGGCGAGCCGGATGCCGTTGCGCTACACGTTGCGCCGCCTGCTGCCGGCCCAGACATTCATATTGGGCATTGCCCTGCTCTCGCTGTTCTCCCCTTCGGCCAGGCCGGGGTTCCCGGCTACCGTGACCAAGAGCAATCTTTGCATTCTTGCCTTGCTGGTGCTGGGCTGGACAACGCCTTTCCCGGAACTGCTCCAGGCCCTGCGCCGCCTGCGCCTGCCCTCAGTGATGCTGACGACGCTGGCTTTGATGTGTCGCTACCTGCCGGTCCTGGCCGAGGAAGCCCGCCGCATGGAACGGGCCCGCGCCAGCCGGACCTTTTCGCGCAAACGGCGCATCGCGTGGCAGAACCTCGGGGCCATCCTCGGGCGCCTTTTTGTCCGCACCGCCGACCGCGCGGAGCGCATCTACCTGGCGATGTGCGCAAGGGGGTGGAGGTGAAGGAGGAAGCGCGGAGTGCGGAATGCGGAGTGCGGAGTGAAGTGAGTCTGACGGGCGAAGGGCGAAGTGACGGGGGGGGTCCAAGGGGAGTGGCGGCGTTGCGGGTGTGCGAGCTTTCGTACTGTTATCCGCAGGGCCAGGCGGCTTTGGAGAAGGTGTCATTTTCGGTGGCGCCCGATGAATGCATTGGGGTGCTCGGACCAAACGGGGCCGGCAAATCCACCTTGCTGCTGCACCTCAACGGTCTCTTGCCCGACCGTCTGCCCAAGGAGCCCAACATCCGGGTTGACGACCAACCGCTGGTGGCAGGCACGATTGACCTCATCCGGCAGCGGGTAGGGCTTCTGTTCCAGGACCCGGAAGATCAGCTCATCTCGGCATCGGTCTTCGAAGACGTGGCTTTTGGTCCCCGGCAGTTGGGAGTGGGCGGGGCGGAGTTGCAGGGGCTGGTGGGGCGCAGCCTGGGCCTGGTTGGATTGCAGGGGTTCGAAGGCCGGGAGCCGCATCGGCTCAGTCACGGGGAGAAGCGGCGCGTCTGTCTGGCGGGGGTGCTGGCGTGCGGGCCGAGCGTGCTGGTGCTCGATGAGCCGAGCAGTGGTCTGGACCCGCGCGGGCGCCGCGAGTTCAAAGCGCTGCTGCGGGGCCTGCCCGGGGCGAAGCTGATCGCGACGCACGATCTCGAGCTCGTCGTCGATCTTTGCTCGCGGGTGCTCATCCTGGACCAGGGCCGGCTGGTCGCCGAGGGCCCCACGCTGTCGTTGCTCTCGAACGAGGAGTTGATGCTGGCCCACGGCCTCGAGAGGCCCCACAGCCTGCTTCACCTTCACCCCCATGGGTGAGGGTGCGCGCAGAAGTTTCACCTTTTCAGGGGCGATTTTTATCGTAAGTTTCTGGGCATGACCTTGAGCGAGGAAATGAGCCAACTGGCCAAGCAGGCCAAGGGGGCGTCACGCGAGTTGGCGAAGCTGACGACTGCCGAGAAGAACGTCTGTCTGCTGGCGATGGCGGAGGCGCTGGGGCCGGGCGCCGCCTGCATCAAAGAGGCCAACGCCCGCGATTTAGAGGCCGGGGCCAAGATGGGTCTGTCGGGCGCGATGCTCGAGCGGCTGCGGCTGGACGAAAGGGGCATGGCCGCGATGGGGCGGGGTTTGCGCGAAGTGGCGGCGTTGCCCGACCCGGTTGGGCGGGTGCTCGATGAGCGGGTGCGGCCCAACGGGCTGAGGCTTCGCAAGGTCTCGACGCCGATCGGGGTGGTGGTCATCATTTACGAGTCGCGGCCGAATGTGACTGCGGATGCGGCGGGCCTTTGCCTCAAGTCGGGCAACGCAACGATCCTGCGCGGCGGCAAGGAGGCGCTGAACTCGAACCAGGCCATTGCGCGCATCCTGATCGAGGCGGCGGGCCAGGCGCTGCCCGCATTTCCAGCGCACGCCATCCAGGTGGTGCCCACGACGGACCGGGAGGCGATACGGGAGCTGCTGGCCCTGACGCAGTATGTGGACCTGTGCCTGCCGCGCGGGGGCGAGGGGCTCATCCGCGCCGTTGCGGAATGCTCGAAGGTGCCGGTCATCAAACATTACAAGGGGGTCTGCCATGTGTACGTCGATGGGGACGCCGACCTGCAAATGGCGGAAGCGATAGCGATGAACGCCAAGGTGCAGCGTCCGGCGGTTTGCAACGCGATGGAGACGCTGCTGGTGGACAAGGCGGTGGCGCCCCAATTCCTGCCGGTCATCACGCGCAAACTGGCGGAGAGAAACGTCGAACTCCGCCTGGACCCAGCCGCGCTGGATCTTCTCGGGCCTGGACTCCAGGCCCTGCACCCCCGGCCGAACCTCAAGCCCGCCTCCGAAAGCGACTTTTATACCGAGTACAACGACTACATCCTGAACGTGCGCGTCGTGGAGGGTGTCAAGCAGGCCATCGAGCACATCAACCATTACGGTTCAGCCCATTCCGACAGCATCGTCACGCGCAACGAGGGCCGGGCGCGGCAGTTTCTAAGCGAAGTGGACTCGGCCGCCGTGTATTGGAATGCCTCGACGCGGTTCACCGACGGGGGCGAGTTTGGCATGGGAGCGGAGATCGGCATCAGCACGGACAAGATCGGCGCGCGGGGCCCTATGGGTCTGGAGGAGTTGACCAGCTACAAATGGTTGGGCATGGGCAACGGACAGGTGCGCGCATAAGCCGCCGGCCGTAGCCATGCCAGGCACTGATTATGTGTGTCACCACGACAGAGATTCCCGCCAGCGAGCGTGCGCGCTTCATCCGCGGGCGCGTGCCGGCCGGGGGCCTCTTCGCCGGGCACCAGTGGCGCATTTCCCCTGCCCCGTTCCCGCTTGGACCCGAGCTGGCCAAGGAGTTGGAATCGCTTGGGCGGGTGCTGCTGCAGTTCTATAAGGCAGTCAACCTGCTTTACCGCCAGAGCGCCGAGGGCGAACAGCCGGACTGGATCGCGCGCTGGCTGGACCAAGGCAAGCCCGCCGAACTGATCGCCCTTGCGCGGCGCCCGGCCTTCAAGAACCAAGTGCCGCGCGTCATCCGGCCTGACCTTCTGATCACTGAACAGGGCCTCAGCGTGACCGAGCTGGACTCGGTGCCTGGTGGGATCGGCCTTACGGCCTGGCTCAATGCGACTTACTCGGAATTGGGCCTGGAGGTGCTGGGCGGGCCGGAAGGAATGTTGCGCGGGTTTGCGGGCATCTTCGGGGACGCCCCGAGAGTCCACATCGTTGTCTCGGAAGAGTCCGCAACGTATCGGCCGGAGATGGCCTGGGTGGCGGACCAACTGGGCGGCTCGAGGTTCAAAGTGCAAGGGGCCGGGTTCGACGGGTTTGCGGACGGGGACGCCGTGTACCGGTTTTTCGAACTGTTCGATTTGGCCAATGTGCCGTCATCGAAAGCCATCTTCGAGCGGGCCGCCGCAAATCGTCTTTTGGTCACCCCGCCCCCCAAACCGGTCTTCGAGGAAAAGACGCTCTTGGCGCTGCTCTGGAACCGCAACCTGCGCGGCTTCTGGCGGCGGGAGCTGGGAGAGAGCTTCTTCGAGCGATTGCTGCGCCTGGTGCCGTACACCTGGGTGGTCGATCCGGCTCCGCTGCCCCCGCACGGGGCGATTCCGGGACTGAACCTGACGGACTGGCAGCAGCTCAAGGGCCTCTCGAAGAGGGAGCGCGAGTTGATCCTCAAAGTCTCCGGCTTTTCGCCCCATGCCTGGGGCGGGCGCGGCGTGTATGTGGGATGCGATCTCTCCCATGGGGATTGGGCGGCGGCGGTCGACAAGGCCGTCGCCGGGTTTGGCCGCACGCCCTGCGTCCTCCAGCGCTATCACAGGCCCAGCCTGGTGGAGGCCCAGTGGTTTGATTTCGCCGGCGGCCAGCTTCTCCCCCTCAAAGGACGCGCGCGGCTCTGCCCTTATTATTTCGTGGTGGGAGAATCCGACGCGGCGCGGGCGGGGTTGGGCGGCGTGTTAGCCACCATTTGCCCCGCCGACAAGAAGATTATCCACGGGATGACAGAGGCAATCTTTGCCCCGTGCTCGACATGAGCCTGATCGAATACATCCTCCTGGCCACCGGTTCGCTCTTTGTCATTGTTGACCCGCTGGCGGCGGTCCCGGCCTTCCTGGCCATGACGCCGACCGATACCCCCGAACAGCGGATCAAGATGGTGCGCCTGGCCTGCTGCATCACCGCCGGGGTTCTCATCACCTTCGCGACGGCGGGCAAGTGGATTTTCAAATACCTGGGCATCACCATGCCCTCCTTTCAGATCGCCGCCAGCATCGTGTTGCTGCTGGTGGCCCTGGACATGTTGCGGGCCCAGCGGTCCCGGGTCCGGGAAACCTCCGAAGAAACCGCCGCCGGCCTGGAAAAGACCGATATTGCTGTCGCTCCGCTGGCAATCCCGATGCTGGCCGGGCCCGGGGCGATTTCAACGGCGATACTGCTCTACAACCAGGCCGCCGACAAGGGTCCGCGCGCCCCGCTCTACGTGGGGGCGCTCTATCTCTGCATCGTCGCTGTCTGCCTGGCCAGTTATTTCATCCTGCGCATCTCCGCCCGCGGGGTCCGATGGCTCAGCCCCATTGCCATGAACATCACCGCCCGCATTATGGGCCTGCTCCTGACCGCCGTCGCCATTCAGTTCATGCTCAACGCCCTGCATGAAATAAGCCCCCAGTGGTTTCTCAAGCCTGCCTCGACCCCGTAGCGGCGCCTCGGCAGAGCGCCGCCGATGGAGGGTGGTTCAAGCAATAGGTGGTCATGTTTTTAACAGGAGGCAACGGAGGAAACAGAGTTTTTATCTCCGTTTTCTCTGTTTTCTCCTGTCCGCGTTTTGGCCACTCCTTTTGTGAACGCCGCACTAGCGGACCATCCCCAGGGTCCGGAACAGTTACCCAAGAAGAATGAGGCCTGTTTCCCTCCTGGAAAAAATGACTTGCGCTTGGCGAAAGCTCGGGCATTATTTAAAGTGCCTGTCAGGAAACGGAACGCGGGGTGGAGCAGCCCGGTAGCTCGTCAGGCTCATAACCTGAAGGTCGCTGGTTCAAATCCAGCCCCCGCAACCAATTTTAGCGAGGAAACCCCTGAGAAACCAGGGGTTTTCCGTTATTTGGACATTTTGCAAAATCGTTTGGCAACCTATGGCAACGTTGAGCAAAGGGGCCTTTTGTTTCCAGAGAGTCTCCGGCGTTGGCAAGTTGCTCTTTTGCTCCGCTCTTTTGCTCTTGCCGGAATTCGACTTCCGGCGAGAATTGAATCATGAGTGCGCAAGAAATGCTGATTGAAGAAATCAAGCGCCAGCCCGAACCCTTGCTGCGCGAGGTCTTGCA
>Ga0187849_1002002_pt1 | contig 20367 bp, 17 predicted proteins | sample June2016WEW_4_10_2_FD_132412 | JGI IMG/M metagenome (GOLD analysis project Ga0187849, IMG submission 132412) | Peatland microbial communities from SPRUCE experiment site at the Marcell Experimental Forest, Minnesota, USA - June2016WEW_4_100 | ecosystem: Environmental > Terrestrial > Soil >...
GTGCCGACAACGTTGAACGTGATTGGAGTCGATCGGAGCAGGGACCTGAAAATGCCCCCGGACTGGTCGACAAACCAATTGCGAATCGAAAAAGCCTACGAATGCATGGGTTGTTATGGTTCTTCGACGTGCGTTCCTTACTACATGGGATTCATCCCTAAGTTCGGAGAATCGATTGCGTGGGCGGAGTCTTCGGCGGTTGTGTTCACTAACTCCGTACTAGGCGCGCGGGATAACCGTGAAGGCGGACCGACCGCCATGGCTTCTGGACTTACTGGGCGCACTCCTCTGTACGGATTGCATCTCGACGAAAACCGCAAGGGAGATGTGCTCTACAAGGTAACTGCCGATTTACGCGATATCGCCGACTACGGCGGGCTAGGTGCCTATGTTGGGAAGAGAGTCGGGACAAAGATCCCGGTCTTCAGTGGCATCTCTTATCCTTCGACGGAAGCCTTGGTGTACTTGGGGGCTGCGTTGGCATCCTCGGGCGGCGTCGCTATGTTCCATGTCGCCGGCGTCACTCCGGAAGCGCCGACGGTTGAAGCGGCCTTCCGCGGTAAGAAGTACGACACCATTGTGATCACCAACCGCGAGATCGAAGAAGGCAAACAGCAGCTCACCTCTGCTCGCGACAACAAGGTTGACTACGTGGCGCTTGGCTGTCCGCACTACTCGTTGTCACAACTGGAAGAGCTTGCGCGACTTTTGCACGGCAAGAAGATATCCAAGGACGTGACCATGTGGGTGCATACCAACGTGGCGATCAAGGCCATGGCTGCTCAACTCGGCTACGTGCGGGCGATTGAAGAATCAGGCGCGATCGTCACCCAGGATTTGTGCACCATCCTGGGAAATCCCGAGGCACTCGGGTTCAAGACGCTGGCGACGAACTCAGGCAAGATGGCCTTCTATGCCCCGGGATCGAACGGGTTTGGCGTGTGGTTTGGCGAAGCGAAACGCTGCGTTGATGCGGCGGTGACAGGCTTCTGGAAGTAAACAATTCGGGTTAGCGAACGCAGATGCGAACGGAGGACTCCCATGAGTTCCGGCCCCGGCGTAAAAGCGATTCAACCTGCCCTTCAACCTACCTCGATCAGCAGCGAGGAGATGAAGGGAAAACTTATTCGGGCGGCGATCACGATCCTTGTGCCTGTCGTGATTTTTTTGGCACCTGTTCCGGCGGATCTTCCAGTCGCCGCCTGGAGGCTATTCGCCATCTACATCGGCGCCATTCTGGGCATGATGCTGCGCCCGGTGCCGGAAGCCGTCGTTCTGCTGGTGGCGATTGCCATTTCGGGTATTTTCCTCAAAAACACGACCGTTGTTCTGGCCGGGTTCGCATCACCGACTGCGTGGTTGGTGTTCTCGGCTTTTATGCTCGGCCAGGCATTTATCGAAACGGGTTTGGGGAAAAGGATAGCGTTTCTGTTGATCGGTACTAGATTAGGCAGAACAACGCTGGGGCTCGGCTACGTCGCCGCGTTCACGGACTTAATCATCAGTCCAGCGACTCCTTCGAACACCGCCCGCACCGGCGGCCTGGTGTACCCGATTTTTCGCAGCCTGGCCGTAACGCTTGGGTCGGAGCCCGGGCCGACCTCGAGGCGGATAGGTGGGTACCTGAGTTTGCTCCTCTATCAGATAAGCATTACCACGGCTCACGTTTTCCTTACCGCCTCTGCCACTAATCTGATTGTCACCACTTTCGCAAAGAGCATCCTGAAGGTGGATGTCTCGTGGATGCAGTGGTCACAGGCGCTTACTCCGCCTGCACTGTTCATTCTGATGCTGCTGCCCTGGATCGTGTACAAGCTGTATCCGCCAGAGATAAAGCAAATCGATAACAGCACAATCTCCGAGCGTGGGCTGACGGAAATGGGGCCGGCGACTCGACGCGAAAAGACCCTGGCCTGCTTGTTCGTGTTGGCGATCATCGGATGGGCCACGGGAAATCTTACCAAGATTGACGCGACGGCAGTAGCAATCGGTTTCGTCGCCGCCTGTCTTGTCACTGGGGTTGTGAGTTGGAATAGCCTGGCAAGCGCCAAGGGTGCCTGGAGCATTCTGATGTGGTACGGCGGGATCATCAGTCTGGCTGACGGCTTGGCGAAGGCGGGGTTCTTCATTTGGCTGGCTAAGATAATATCCAGGAATTTCAGTTTTGCAGGCTATAGCACTTTCACGATGCTGTTGATTCTGCTGTTGTTGAGTTGCGGCGTCCGCTACTTCTTTGCCTCTCTTGCGCCGTTCTGCACGACGTTTATTCCTGTGTTGTTCACTATCGGACTGGTTGCGAATGTCCCCAAGTGGCCGCTTATCTTTTTAATGGGAGCCGCTTCAGAATTCGGATGTTTGCTCACCCACTACAGCAATGCGGTGGCGCCAGTGTTGTTCAGTCCGGGATACGTGGGTCAGGCCACCTGGTGGAAGGTCGGGCACATTATCGCATTCATCTGCGGCGTGATCTACATGACACTAGGATTAGGCTACTGGAAGCTGCTGGGTTTGTGGTGAAACTTTCTGCGAGATAGCTCGGCTGTGAAGAGCTAGAGGAATATTGCGATACAGAGTCATTGAAAGGTCATCGAGGAAAGCTATTGGAGGATTGCCGTGAATTCAACTACTGAGGTAAAGACCTCGACCACTACTGTCGACAGAATTGTAGAGAAGCTACCGCTCAGATCTGTCCACTATTTCATTATAGCCGCCGCCGCCTTGGGATTCATGTTCGACTCTTTTGATACCTATATCGCCTCCTATGCGATGCCGTCGATTATCAAAGAGTGGAAACTGGACGCCATCATGGTTGGCATGCTGACATCGGCCGGCATTTGGGGAATGTTTCTCGGCGCGATCGTGTGGGGGCCGGTCACCGACAAGTATGGCCGCAAGGTTGGTTTTATCGGCACGATCCTGGGCTTCAGTTTGTTCAGCGGCCTGACGATCTTTGCCACCGGCGTTGGACAGTTCCTGATCTATAGGTTCATCACGGGGATGTGTCTCGGAGGCATGATTCCTGTCGATACCGCTCTGGTCTCGGAGTATATCTCAGCCAAACACCGCGGAAGGTTCGTGGCTGTACTTACTGTTCTCTGGCCCTTCGGGTTGCTGGCCGCGGCCATAGCATCGCTCATGCTGGTTCCGACTTATGGATGGCGAATTCTGTTCATTCTTGGCGTGCTGCCCGCGGCGTTGTCGTTTGTCGTCAGGTGGAAGGTGCCTGAGTCTCCGCGATGGCTTGCCATCAAGGGAAGAAAAGAAGAAGCGGCGACGGTCCTGAAACAGTTAGGCGCCACCGATGCTGATGTCCGCAATCTCGGCAACGAACAACTGGCCGAAAAGGTGCCCATCGGTGTTTTGTTGAAGGATCCCTATCTCAAGCGGTTCATTCTTACCGCGGGCTACTACTTCTTCGCGTACTTCGGCTACTACGGCTTTGTGCTATGGCTTCCTTCGATTCTGGTCGTAGTGTTCAAGCTGACGCTGGTGAAGACATTCACCTATACGTTGTATGCCGCGTTCTCCGCTATCCTCGGCCGGATGACTGCCTTTTACACCATTGAAAAGTTTGGCAGAAAGCAACTGTTCTACGTCGGATTCGGTCTTGGCGGCGTGGCTGCGCTTGCGTTTGGGATGATACAGAATCCCGCATACCTTGTTTGGGGAGCGTGCATTCTGGCGTTCTTCTATGAGCAGGGCGTCGCCGGAACCGTGGTGTGGACAGCCGAGTTGTATCCATCGAAGGTGCGCGCGACCGCGACTTGTTGGTCAACCGGCGCCGGTCGCGTCAGTTCGGCGCTAAGTCCGATCGTGTTCGGATACTTCGTGGCCAACAAAATGTACTACGGTGTCTACATCACTATGGCGCTGTTTTTCTGGATTGCTTGCGGGCTGGTTTACTGGCTCGGCATTGAGACCAAGGGCAGGTCGCTGGAGGACGTTGGCGCGGCATAGTTGAGCCGCAAATCAGTTTGCTGGACGCCGCTCGGGACCGGCGAGCGCCGAGACGCCGCCGCGTCATTTAAGTTTATGTTGCGGAAGATAGACGTGACTTGCACGACCGCATTACTCAACCGCGCCGGTTTTGTTTGACGGTGACGCAATGGAGAGGAGCACCAAGTTGAAAGAGACGATCATAAAGAAGATAGGTTGCAGAACGATATTCGATAGCCGGGGCGTGGAGACGCTGGAAGTAGATGTCGAGACCCAGAATGGATTCGGCAGGGCCGCGGCGCCTTTTGGCGCACCCGGAAGCCGAGGCGAGTTCGAGGCGCCGGCATACTCGCCGGAGGGAATTCAGGGATCGATTTCGCTTCTGAAGCGAAGTATCTTTCCCGCGCTCATCGGTACGGATGCCGCCGAACGGCGGCGGATCGACCAGTTCCTGCACGAGGTTGATGCCACGCCGAATTTCGAGCGCATGGGCGGCAATGCCTCCACTGTAGTCTCCGTGGCCTGTGCGATAGCCGCGGCAGAGTCGTTGCAGATTCCGTTGTTCAAGTTTATCGATGAGAAGGCGAAGTATAGCGTTCCTTTTCCGCTGGGCAATGTTATCGGTGGAGGGGCACATAGCCTGGGGCCAGCGCCCGATATGCAAGAGCACCTTGTCCTTCCATTGGGTATTAAAAGCGCAAAGCAGGGAATCCGGATCAATCTGCTGGTGCATGAGGAAGTCGGCAGGCTGCTGGAGAAGAAGGACCCGGCCTTTGCGGGCGGCACGGACGACGAGAACGCGTGGACGGCGAATCTGAACGACTTCGAGGCGTTCAAAATTCTCGAAGAAGCTTGCAAGAAGATATCCGACCAGCAAGGAGCGGAGCTAAGAATAGGCCTGGATCTTGCGGCGGATCGCCTGTGGGATACAAAAGAGAAGGTCTACCGCTACACGCGTGAAGGCACCACCCGGACCTCTCAGCAGCAACTGGACTACCTTACGGAGCTGGTCGATAGGTTCCAGATGATCTGGGTCGAAGATGGATTTCATAGCAACGATTACGAAGGTTTTGCCGCGCTAAATGCGCGGGTTGGAACCAAGTGCCTCGTCTGTGCTGACGATATCTACGCCACCAACCCGCAGCGCACCGAAGTCGGAATCAAGGCAAAATCGGCCGGAGCGATGATCGTCAAGACAAACCAGGTGGGCACGATCACGGGCGCCGAAACCACTTCACGACTGGCGCAGAAACATGGGATGTCGGTAGTCCTGTCGCATCGCTCGGGAGAGACGGTCGATGACTCAATCGCGCACCTGGCGGTGTCATGGAACGCTTTGATGATCAAGACTGGCGTCAAGGGTGGGGAACGGCTGGCAAAACTGAATGCGCTGATCCGCATCGAAGAGGAGTTCGGCATTAAATTGGTTGAATGGCCCACGCTGGCGAAATCCGCGACGGTTCGCTGAGGCCGAGAACATTGCAGGCCGATCAAGGCGGGTGAGTTTCAAGTTTTGAAAAGTTGAGGCCCACCCGCCGGATCGTCGCAGGCCGTACTCTGGTGGCGCCGATCATCAAGGTGAAAGCTTTTTGATGTGCTGAGGCCAGTTTTTCTTACTTGTGGGGGCACTACACACGCCGAAAAAAAGGGGTTTGTCCGTCAGGCCCGGAGATGAAACATGCAATATCCTCATCTGTTCCAGGAAGGCAACATAGGTGTCGTACGAATCAAGAACCGGATCGTGATGCCGGCGATGGGCACTAACTTTACGGGCACTGACGGCATGGTATGTGATCGCAATATTTCCTATTACCGGGAGCGGGCGCGCGGCGGGGTTGGACTGATCATTGTGGAAGCTGTCTACATCCACCAGAGCGGGAAACACCGCGTCAATGGTATCGGAGCTGCCGACGACCGCTTTATCCCCGGGTTGCAAAGGCTAGCCAGAACCATCCGGGATGAAGGGGCTGTGCCCGCCATTCAACTGATACACACCGGAAGGTTGATGTCGTCGAAATCCAGCGGGCTTCCGGTACTCGCGCCCTCGGCGGTTCCACACCGCATGACGGGCGAGGTTCCGCGGGAAATGACCGTTGAGGATATCAATCTCATGATTGAGTGCTTTGCCGCCGCTGCGGCAAGGGTTGTTGAGGCTGGTTTCGAGATGGTGGAAGTCCACGGCGCACACGGTTACCTGCTGCAGCAGTTTCTCTCGCCGTACTCGAACCGCCGCCGGGATGGGTACGGAGGATCGTTCGAGAACCGTGCAAGGTTTCCGTTGGAAGTGGTTCGGGCCGTGCGCAAACGGTTGAATGGCAGAGCTCAAGTTATATATCGCTTGAGCGCCACCGAGTTCATGCAGGGCGGACTCACCACGGAGGAAATGAGCGGGTTCGCTCAAACGCTTCAGGCCGAAGGCATCAACGCACTGCACGTAAGCGTCGGTGTTAATGAGACTGACTTCACGATAGGACAGGTCATTCAATCGATTTATCATGAGCCCGGCAATTTGGCTAAGTACGCTCGCGCGATCAAAGCGAAGGTGAGCATTCCTGTCATCGCCGTGGGGCGTATCAATAGCCCGGAAGTCGCTGAAGCGATCCTTGCCGGCGGCGATGCCGACTTCGTTGCCACTGGGCGCGCCCTGTTTGCCGATCCCTACTGGCCTCGCAAGGCAAGGGAGGGCAGGCCGGAAGACATACGAAAATGCGTGGCTTGCAACATGGGCTGCATCGGCCGACTTATGCAGCAGAACGATGTCAGGTGCACTCAGAATCCTTGGGTCGGAACCGATTTTGAAGCAGGCTTACCGCCTGCACTGCTGAAGAAACGCGTGCTGGTCTTAGGCGGTGGGCCGGCTGGACTCGAAGCAGCTCGCGTCGCAGCGGCACGCGGACATCACGTTACGCTGCTGGAGAAGCGCGCTCATCTAGGCGGCCAGGCGCAGCTCGCCTGTGTCCCGCCGGGAAAGGCTGAATTGCAAGAGGTGATCCGATCTCGCGTGCGTGACTTGGAAAAGCTGGGTGTCGAGGTGAAATGTGGAGTGGAAGTTACAGCGGGCGACATCGAAGCGGCGAAGGCCGATGTGGTGATAGAGGCTACCGGCGCGCAGCCGGCGGCTCTGGACATCTCCACTGACTTTCCAGAAAAGGTCGCGTCCGCTTGGTCAATTTTTGCCGGGCAACAGATTCCGGGGAAGAAAGTTCTGGTCGTGGGAGGAGGGATGGTCGGCTTAGAGACAGCCGACTTTCTGGCGTCACAGGGCAAACAGGTTGTCTTGATCGAACTGCTTGACCAGTTGGGACAAACGATTACACCGACCGCGAGAGCCACTCTCCTGTCACGCTTGGCAAGCCAGAATGTCCAGACCACTACCGGAGTGCTCTTCGAACACTGGGATCATAGTGGAGTTTTGCTTCGGAAGAGGGACGGATCGGTTCTTCTTCTTCCGGACATCGAGAATGTCGTAATTGCCGTAGGTGCTCGCTCTAATCGGCTCAAATTTCCAGAGCTTACGGGCATCGCTTGGAAGAGAGTGGGAGACTGCGAGAGACCGCGTGACATCCTGGCGGCTGTGTGCGAAGCGGCCGAAGTCGCAGTCGAACTATAGGCCAGTTTGCATCTGCTGAAAAGTGCGCTCGGAGATATATGCCATCATCAAAAGCGACTGTTCAACCGATCAAAGTTTCCACTCCGGCTTCCACTCGTAACCTAGTGTTGAAATGGCTCGTCCCGGTTGGGATCGGTATCGTGCTTTACCTCATGCCGTCGCCGGCTGGTCTGCCTGCTTCGGCCTGGCACTTTTTTGCACTGTTTGCAGCCACGGTCGCTGCGCTGATGACCGAACCAGTTCCAAGTCCAGCGGTGGGCTTCATCGGCGTGAGTGCGGGTGCCTCTTTCATCTTGGTGGGCAAAACGCCGGCTTAGGCGATGCGCTGGGCGCTTGCCGGGTTTTCAAACGACACTGTATGGCTCATTATGGCGGCCGCAATGTTTGCGCTCGGCTATGAAAAGACCGGACTAGGGCGAAGGATCGCGCTCATGTTGGTGCGGACGCTGGGGAAGAGGACGCTCGGGCTGGGCTATGCCATTGCGCTCTCCGACCTTGTGTTGGCGCCTTTTATGCCCTCGGCAACTGCGCGTAGTGGCGGCACCATATATCCGGTGGTCAAGAATATCCCGCCGCTCTACGGTTCATCTCCCACGGAGAATCCGCGCAAGATCGGCGCATATCTATGTTGGACTGCGTTTGCGACGGCATGTGTTACGAGTTCCATGTTTGTGACCTCGCTGGCCCCGAACCTGCTGGCTGTTGAACTGGTAAAGAAGATTGCTCACGTAGACATCACGTGGACCGGTTGGATGATGGGCTTTCTCCCGGCGGGCATTATTGTTTTTCTGGTGACTCCGCTGTTGACCTACGTCATCTACCCGCCCGAGATAAAACAGGGGGATGAGGTCGCCAAGTGGGCGGCGAGTGAGCTGGGCGGAATGGGCCGCATTTCGCGCCGGGAAGTGACGATGGCCGTGCTGGCCGTCTTCGCGCTGCTGGCATGGATACTGGGGACGCGATGGATGACCGCCACTACGGTCGCCGCGCTTGTGATCTCACTAATGGTACTCACCAAGGTGGTCGATTGGAGCGACATCATAGCGAATAAGCAAGCGTGGAGTGTGTGGGTATGGTTCGCCACCCTGGTCAACATGGCCGATGGGCTAAACCGTGTCGGATTCCTTTCGTGGTTTGCGAACCGCAGCGCAGCCATGATCGCTGGTCTTCCCATGATGCCAATGATCATCACGCTGGTCGTATTGTTCTGGGTCATCCACTACGGCTTTGCAAGCGCGACCGCTCACACTACGGCGGTTCTGCCGGTGTTCCTTGCCATGATCGTCACCGTCAGCGGGATTCCGCTGAAGCCGGTGGCACTCGTGCTTGTCTATTCGCTTGGAATACAGGGCGTGATTAGCCCCTATGCTCATGGCGCGGCACCGATCTGGTACAGCGCCGGCTACATCAGTACGAAGGACTTCTGGCGACTGGGCGCAATCACGGGGGCGGTGTACTTACTGGTGCTTCTGTTGATCGGGTTCCCGTTCCTCCTCCGGTTCATGCGATAAGCATCCGGGGGCAAGAAGTTTGTGTGACGCTTGTCCTTTGCTGTGGCGCTCGCGAATGGCAAGTTGCACCCCAACCGGACCGGGTACCTGGCGATGGGAACGGCTATAGATCTCAACCTGTTCAAGCCGTAAACATCGGTCGGTGACGTAGATCGTTTCCCAATTACGCGGCTTCGGCTGTCGGTTTATCCTTACCTGGGGGATTTCACGACACGGTTACGTCTGGTGGCATCGACGCGTAACTTCTTGAACTCCTTCACAAGTCCCACGATTGCCTGTTCCACTGGAAGACGTTCAAAACTGGAAGCCCCGACAAAACCCTGCGCATCACTGCGTTCCAGCACATACGCCACCTGTTCCGGCCCCTCGAACGGACCTCCGTGCGCAAGCGCAATCACGCTGGGGTTCACCGCCCGCGCAGCGTCGATCATTTCCTGCGTGGCCTTAACCGCTTCATCCATGGAGAGTGTGTGACCAGCGCCGATTGTGCCGCCAGTCGTCAGACCTACGTGCGGAACAATCAGGTCCACGCCGGTTTCCGCCATCCGGCGACTCTCTTCCGGCGTTCGTACGTAGCAGGTGGTATACAAACCGCTCTCACGCGCCATGGCAATCATTTCCACTTCACGTGCAAACCCTAGTCCGACTGACTCCAGGTCCCGCCGGATGTTCCCGTCAAACCGGCTTACGGTGGGATAGTTGATCACGCCCGAGAACCCGACATCCCGGACGTGCTGCAGAAACCGGCGCATGTTGCGCGTCGGGTCGGTGCCGCAGATCCCGGCCAGAACAGGGGTGTCCTTTACCGCGGGGAAAACATGCCTTTCACCGAGTTCCAGCACAATGTCGTTAGCATTGCCGTATGGCATCAGGCCGGCAATCGACGGAAGGCCGTCCATGCGAAATTTGCCGCTGTTATAAATGACGATCAGGTCGATTCCGCCGAGTTCAGCGCACTTGGCCGAGAGCCCATTTCCGGCGCCCGCCATCATGATGGCCTTGCCGGCCGCGAGCGTTGCTTGCAGGCGGGCCGCTACTTCGTTTCGCGTGTACTGCTTTACCATGATTGCCTCCTCACAAACTCCGGGCATGAATCAACTACTTAGTCTGTCTTGCCTCGAGCGCGTGTGTGGAAACCAGGCTGATCAGCCTTGCGACGGCGGTTTCCGCGCAGACTTGCTCGTTGATGTATGCCTCCAGACACACCACGTCTCCGCGATCGCCCAGAGCCTTAATGGCGGCATCCATGAACGCTTTGTCCGCGATAGGGTCATAAAACACTCCACCTTCTTTGTCGTACTCAGAGAACCCGCAAACGGGCAGGATGAGCACCGGTCGCGTTTTGGACTTCGCCAGCTTCTCCCCAACCCAGCGGCCCAGGATCGCGTTCTCTTCCACGGTAGTTCGCATGAGAGTCGTGTTCGGACTGTGACGGTAGAATCGCCGTTCGGCGTACTTGGAAGGGACCGTCTCGGGAGTCGTGAAGTTGACCATGTCCATGGCGCCAGGTAGAACCACCTGCGGAATGCCGCGCTCACCTGCTGCCTCGAGTCGCTGAGGCCCGGCGCTAAGCTGTCCGCCACACAGCTCATCGGCCAATTCTGTTGTCGTCAGGTCCAGCACCGCGTTGATGACCCCTTCGTCGATCAACTCTTCCATCGCACGTCCGCCAGTACCGTTGGCGTGAAATATGAGGGTATCGAAACCTGCATCGCCCAGTAGCTTGTGACAGCTCATGGCGGCAGTTGTAGTGACCCCAAAAGCGGTGATGGCCACGGTTGGGCGACCGCCCGCTTCACGAAGGTTGCCGCCCTTTGCGCCGCCTTCCGCCATGCCGCAGATCGCCGCCGCCGCATTGCTCAGTACGCCTCGAAGGATCGGGTTCATACCGATGATGTCGGTGATCGTGTTGACCATCACGATGTCACGTGTGCCGACGTAAGCCGGCCCCTTACTGCTCGCCGCCATGGTCGAAATCATTACCTTCGGAATCCCAATGGGCAACGCGCGCATCGCGGCACATGCCACCGCAGTGCCGCCGCCACCGCCCAAGCCAAGGACGGCGTCGACGAGGCCATCCCGTTGCAGTTTCGTCAACACGACAGTTAAGCCCGTTGCCATGACTGCAAGCGCCTTGCCGCGATCCCTGGCTGCCACAAGGGTATTGATATCCGCTCCGCCCGCCTGCGCGATGTCTTGACGAGAGATGGCGGCTGAGATCGCAGGTTGGCCGAGCACGCCGATATCCATCAGTACGGCTTGATGCCCGCGCTTCTCGATGATGCGCTCAATGAAAGCGGCGTGTTCACCTTTCGTGTCCAGCGTACTTACAACCGCAATCCTCTTGCTTTCTCGCATGTTCAGCTCGGTATTGATTGCATGCCACCGAAGCTCGCTGGTCGCGCGCGGGCTACGCTTAGTTCTCGGCGCTAAAAACACGCCCTTTGGGTTCGGGACCAAGAAACGCAACAATTGCCACGATGACGAGAGCACTTGCCGTCCCCAGTGCAATCGCCTGCCCCAGCGTGAAGCCGGCTTTTTGTACCAACAACGTTTGTATTGTTGGCCCAAAAGAACCGACTGCCGCGCCGACGCTGAACGATGTCCCAGGCCCGACACCGCGTACGCTGGTTGGGAACCGCTCCGCCAAATATGCCGGGATCACGCCCCAGAAGCCTACTGCGAAGAAACCCTCGAGCAAACCGCCGAGCATCACCAGATTGTAGTTGTGGGTAAGACAATAAAGCGGGATCAGCAAAGCGCCCACCAAGGCGAAGACTGATAGCGCGACACGACGGCCTGTCTTTTCCGACAATGCGCCCGCGGACCAATACCCTAGCAGGCTGCCTATATTGAGCAAGATCAAGAACTGCGTACGTTGTCCAATGGTGAGGTGAAGTTCCCGAGTCAGATACGTGGGCCACAACGATGCCAGGCAGAACTGCGAAAGCATGGCGCCGATCATGAGCAGAAAGGCATGCAGGCTGGTGCCTAGCATGTCGGGCTTGAGCAGTCGAATGACGGAAATGCCGGTCTCCTTCTTGCCGGCTTTCTGCAGTGCTTCGCGTCGCGCTTCAAACACCGGCGACTCTTTCACACCCGTGCGGATGTATAGGAGCAGCAACGCGGGAAGGAAGCCGATCAAGAACAGTGCCCGCCAACCCCAAATCGGAAAGACGAAGAAATAAGTCACGGTTGCAAGAAAGTATCCACAAGGATAGCCCCCCTGGAGAATGCCCGACGCCACGCCACGCGAGCGCTGCGGCCAACTCTCCATCGCAAGCGGTGTTCCAGCCGCCCATTCGCCTCCCATGCCCAGCCCAAATAACAGCCGGCAGAGGAAGAACCATTTGAAATTGGGGGCCAAGCCGCTCAAGGCGGAAAACACGGAAAACGCAAGGATCGAGACCATGAGCGGAAGCTTGCGACCAACCCGGTCGCCCCAGGTTCCAAAGATCACGCCGCCGAAAAGTCGGCAGATAAGCGTTCCCGTGATGACGGTCCCCATCGCGACCAGAGTCACTCCGAATGTCTTGCTGATTTCGGTCAGCACTAATACAAGGAGAAAGTAATCAAAGATGTCCAGACACCAACCGGCCCAGGTCGCGATCAACGTCTTCCATTGATCGCGTGTTGGTTCTTTCCACCATGGCATTGTCGCCACTGGCGGCGCTATTTCAGGAGTGGGACCGTTGCTCGCCATCGTCGTCTCCTTGTTTGTGATCAATAGGGTATCAGCTATACAACTTTCAAAGCGGCAGGTCAATTGTGAGCATGCAAGCAGAACTGAGGATTCGAGTACGGGCTCTCCGGATTTCACGTTTTGCGAGAATGGCGGTAGTGTTTGCCGGTCATTGATTCAAACACTTGCACCCCCAAGAAAGATGCAGGAGCGCAGTCATAACCTGGGTCTGAAGAACAACCCTACTCTCTTTTTCTGCATATCTAGAGGTTAGGCTTACGGTCTGGGCACAACGCATCTGTTCTGCCGATTTCTTAGGCTTCGAAGTTCAGCGTGAACTGGGCTCGCAAGGAAAACCGTGTAGCCGTTTGAGAAGATATTCTTCGACGCACGGACCGCAGCGCGGCACGTTGCCACGCAATAGTTGCATTCTGATGGTTACCCTTAGTACTGGAGACTGACATGTCGATTCGACCCATCAAGCGGCTCACCAAATCCAAGCCAACGCTGGAGGGTGCCGGCGTACACCTGCGTCGCGCATTCGGCTTTGGCAACACGTCGGACTTCGACCCGTTTCTCCTCCTAGACGACTTCCGCAATGACGTTCCGGAAGATTATCTGGCAGGCTTCCCTTGGCACCCACATCGCGGGATCGAGACCATCACCTACGTACTAGCCGGAACGGTCGAGCACGGCGACAGCATGGGGAACAGCGGTTCCATTGCCGCCGGCGACGTGCAGTGGATGACGGCGGGGAGCGGGATCATCCACCAGGAGATGCCGAAGGGGGACCAGGCGGGCCGGATGCATGGGTTCCAGTTGTGGGCGAATCTCCCCGCGTCGCTCAAAATGGCGGCGCCCCGCTATCAGGAGGTGAAGGCACTCGATATTCCCGTCGCCACGGACGACGACGGAACGCGGGCGCGCGTTGTCTCGGGAAGCTTCTGGGGAACCGTCGGCCCCGTAGACCAGATCGCCGCGGACCCCATCTACCTGGATGTCTCGGTTCCACCAGGCAAGAGAAAGACGCTGCCGGTCGAGACGACGCGCCACGCCTTCGCTTACGTTTTCGCCGGGACTGGGAAGTTCTGCAATGCTTCCGGCCCGCTCGCGGTGCCTACTGAAGCTGTTAAATGGGCGGACACCACGCCTCCCACGGAGGCTGACAACCGCTCGCTTGTGCTCTTCGACCGGGGCGACGAGGTGGTGGTGCAGGCAGGCGAAGATGGCATACGGTTTCTCCTGGTCTCGGGGAAACCTCTTGAGGAGCCTGTAGCGTGGTATGGGCCAATCGTGATGAACACGCAGGAGCAGCTCCGACAGGCGTTCGAGGAACTACGCGAGGGTACGTTCCTGAAGTCCGAGCGCGAGGATAGAAACAGCGGACGGCGAAAGGTGTCCTAAAGGCTCGCGACTTGTCTCAGCGTGGCGGGTCACCCAACGAAGCGAGTTTCGGCCCAGATTTTCGCCCTACCAACCTTTGTTCCCACTTTGCCGGCCCGTCCTGGGAAGCGAACGACGGCAGCCGCGTCACCGGCAAAGCCTTTGCCAGCACACCTTCACCCGATGCCGAGTCCATTCCCTGGCTGCTCATCAACATCGTCAGTCACGACGGCAACGGCCTGCTCTCTCGCGTCACGACCGTTCAGCGCCTTAATACAAAAGGTGGCAAAGCACCCGCGTCCGGCTGCGACGCTGCGCACTCCGGCCGGGAAGTCCGCGTGTGGTATTCGGCCGACTATTTCTTCTACGCACCAAAATAACACCCGACTTCCATTTGCGGCGTCTGCGAACGCGGTTCCGGTACCCATGCCATTACAATCGATTGGATCAGGAGCTACTCTGTACTAAACTGTTCAAAACCCAACGACAGACAGTCGATGCGCACGCGGAGGGAAACAGAAATGTTTTACGACCCGGAAAAAAACGATCACGGCATGCCTCACAACCCGTTCAAGTCTCTGATCGTGCCACGACCGATTGGATGGATCTCCACGGTGAGCGCCGCGGGCATTCACAACCTGGCGCCTTACAGTCAGTTTCAGATGGTGAATTCTGAGTGCCCCTATGTCATGGTGGGCTGCGCTCAGCACCGCACGGGAAGACGGAAAGACACCGTGGCTAACATCGAAGAGACCGGTGAATTCGTTTACAACATGGCGACCTATGATTTGCGCATGGCAATGAATGTCAGTGCCGCCGAACTGGCGCCGGAAGTGGATGAATTTGCCGTCGCCGGGTTGACCAAGGCGCCTTCCGTCCGGGTCAAACCCTGCCGCGTGGCGGAATCCCCCATTCACATGGAATGCCGGTATCACCAGACGATCCGTTTGCCGGGATACTCCACCTCGCAGTCGGTCGACATGATCATCGGCAAAGTTGTTCTTATTCACATCAAGGATGAGGTGATCGACGCCAACGGCAAGGTCGACATTGTTAAGATCCGTCCCTTGGCTCGCCTCGGCTATCAGGACTATTCATGCGTTGACCGGATATTCGAAATCATCAGGCCGTCCGAGCAAGACATTGCCGCACTCCAATCTGCTGCCAGGGAGAAGACGCTGGCTGTAGCGGCAAAATCATAAAAAGTGGGATCAGGCTTCGCCCTCTAAGGCGATCACGCGCAGCGGAAACGCCTCCAACCCACGCACCGCGATGGGGAGCGCAAAAACCTCGACACGCGCCTGCGTCAGGCTATTGAGATTGGCCAGGTTCTCGATCAGCGGAATATTCCTCTCGAAGAGCGCCCGATGGTTTACGTGCTCCTCACTGCCGGGAACTTCAACGCCGGTCGCATCCACGCCCATCATCTTCATCCCTTGATCCACCAGCCAGCCGATCGCTTCGGGGGCGAAGTACGGAGTCAGGCGGTAATGGTCAGTCCCATAGAAAGGGGCACCGCCCAGATTGCAAAACACGATATCGTCTTTGCGAATGCCCCCCGCTTGCCCGGCAGCTTTCCGCACCTGCATGCAATCTATCGCGGAGCTGCGAGGAGACTCGCGGAGATCGAGGATCACTGCATCCCCCATCAAAAGCTCGAGTGACAGCGCCGCCAGATCATCGCGATCCTTGAGCAGGTGATAAGGCGCCTCGATGTGCGTCCCAATGTGGCTCACCATGTTCACGTTATGCATGATGTACCACTGATTCTCCAGCCGCACTACGTTCGGGTTTACAGTCTCCGCCCCTATCATCTCCAGGGAAAACTTTCGCCCAGCCTTACCGGGGTCGAGTACGTGCGAGAGGTCCACGATTCGTCTCACGCTAATGTCCTCCTAAGTCAGTCGACACAAAATCGTAATCCAGTGGGTGTTTTCCGGGTACACTCTAAGCTCGAGCGCAGCGTGCTCGGGGTGCCTGATGGCTCGACGCTGCGCGCATCAACGCTCCTGAGCTCCCGGGTGAATCGATGAATACATATGAGAATACGTCGGGTCAAGTTAAATTGGCGACGCAAGAGACAATCCGGGTGAAGTGGTCCAGCGGGACAGAGCCGCCGAAGCACAAAGCCCCCGTGCACACGACCGACTGCCATCATCACATCTTCAGTTCCCGCTTCCCGCTCGCTAAGAATCCCAGTATGGTCTTGGGGGGCGACGGGAATGCAACCGTGGATGATTACTGCGTCCTCAAACGCCGGATCGGCATCGAGCGCAGCGTCGTGGTGGGTGCGGCGGCCTACGGGATCGACAATCGTTGTCTGCTGGATGCGCTTGCCCGGTTTGGTGAGAGCGCTCGCGGCATCGCGCTCGTCGATACCAGCATTTCCGATGCCGAGCTGAAGCACATGTCCAGCCTCGGGGTGCGCGGAATCCGGGTGAACCTCGTATATCTCAGCGGAGCCACGATGGAGATGATCGAGCCGCTGGCGCATCGCATCAACGAACTCGGTTGGCACTTGCAGCTTAGCATGCCGGCCGATGTCACCGTGCAGCTCAAGGATGTGCTGCCGAAGCTGCCTGCGCCGATTGTCTTTGACCACATCGCACGCATTCCGCCCGATCCTGGCATTTCACATCCGGCATTCGCGGTTGTTCGCGGCCTGCTCGACAGAGGTCGAACCTGGGTCAAATTGTCGGGCGCGTACCTTCTGAGCAAAGTCGGTGCTCCTACTTACGCCGATACTGGCGCAGTGGCCCGTGCATTCGCTCAGGCAGCTCCTGAGCGGATGTTGTGGGCCAGCAACTGGCCGCATTCAACCGAGAAAACGGAAAAGCCGAACGATGCTACACTTTTCGACTTGCTCGCAGAGTGGGTTCCTGAAGAATCGGCTCGCAGAAAGATCCTTGTGCAAAACCCAGAGGAAGTGTACGGGTTTTCAAAGACGAGTTAATCACGCCCTTTGCCGCCCAACAGGTAATCGCGGCTATCAACTCCCCGCGCTTCCCTTCCGCAATCCAGCAGGCGGCGCAGCAAGCGATTCGCTCGCAATTCACGTGCTCGCCGGGTGCGGATTGAAGTACGATACTGTTCATCGAGTTGAGGCAGCAGACGATGCGTGTTTTGCTCATATCAGGCAATCGGGAAGCCGCCGGGGTTATGACCCCGCTGCCACTCGGGTTGGCGTGCGTTGCCGCTGCCACTGCGAAGGCTGGCTTCGAGGTGTGCTTCCTGGATCTGCTGTCAGCTCCCGACTGGGAATCCGCCACGCAAAATGCAATCACACGGCTGCGCCCCGACGTGATTGGTCTATCGGTGAGGAACATCGACGACCAGACGATGATCAACCCGAGGTTTTTGCTTCAACCGCTGAAGCAAGTCGTCGCTTTGTGCAGAAGAGCCTGCAGCGCTCCGATTGTGTTAGGCGGCGCTGGCTTCAGCATCGTTCCTGAAAGTACGCTGGCTTACCTGGGAGCGGATATGGGTATCCAGGGCGAGGGCGAAACAGCGTTTCCCAGCCTGCTGTCATGGCTTGAAAAGGGCTCCCAGGGCTCTCCGCCTCCTGGGGTTTACCTCGCCGGACAGCCGCAGAGGCATGTGCCGAAGGCGATTACTACTGACCTTGATTCTGTCCCCTTACCGGCGCCTGACGCATGGCTGAACTCCGGGATCAGTCCCGAATGGCGGATTCCCGTGCAAACCAGGCGCGGCTGTCCGCTTGATTGCGCCTACTGCTCGACGAGTACGATCGAAGGTAGACAGGTGCGCTGGCGGTCCGTGGAATCGGTCGTAAACTGGTTGGTCAGTTACCGCGACCATGGTTTTCGCAATTATCACTTCGTCGACAACACGTTTAACGTGCCTTTGGCCTATGCCAAAGAGCTTTGCCGCAAGATCATCGATGCGCGGCTCGACATCGATTGGTGGGCGCAGATTTACCCGAAGTGGGCTGACAAGGAGTTAGCGGACTTGATGGCACAGGCGGGATGTACGCAGTTGAACCTCGGTTTCGAAAGCGGGTCAGAACCGGTGTTGCGGCTGCTCAACAAGAGATTCAAGCCCGCCGAGGTGGCGGAGATCTCCGCCATCTTCGCCGCCACGGGCGTAAAAAGAAACGGATTCCTGATGTTGGGCGCCCCCGGTGAAACCCGGCAGACGGTGGAAGAAAGCCTGGCGTTTGCCGAGTCGCTTCATCTCAATGCATTGAAGGTCACGGTAGGAATCCGCATCTACCCCAATACGCCGCTTGCCGCCCGCGCAGTGACCGAGGGGATCGTTGATCGCGACGACGATCTGCTGTTCCCGCGCTTCTATTTGGCGCCCGCGCTACGCGACTGGCTGCCCGGACGCATCGCGGATTACAACTCCCCGTAACCGCATGGGTTCTTCCCGTATCCGAACCGCAGCGCTAACATTTATCTGGTCCATTATACTTGGCACAAACTGGAAAGGCATTGCAAGGAAACCAAAATGATCTTTGAAATGGCTCAGATTGAGATTAAACCCGGGATGGAATCCGCCTTTGAACACGGCGTGGCACAAGCCACTCCGCTTTTTCAGCGTGCGCGCGGATGCCATGGGCTGCAGCTCCTGAAGTCGATTGAGCAGCCTTCACGCTATACCCTGATGGTGACTTGGGAAACCCTAGAGGACCATACTGTGCATTTCAGGGAATCGCAGGATTTCCAGGAATGGCGGCGGCTGGTGGGCGGTTTTTTTGCCGGCCCTCCACAGGTAGGACATGTACAGGTCGCCGTGGCTGGCTTCTGAAAAACTTGGCACCGCAGGTCTTGAAGTTGTCGCCAAAACGGCTATTTGGGGCGAGTTTGGCTGACGAGTTCAGGGTGCGGAGAATTAGAGCAGTTCCAAGGTCGATGTACCCGGTACTAGCACCGCCGGGTTGGACTCCCGGCTCCTTGCGGGGTATACCTTCCGCGAATCTGGTCTAGAATTACTCCGGCACGCAGCCGTGGTTTCAGCCGCGGCTGCCGGCCGGTCACCAACCGTAATTGTTTTCCCGGGGCTGAAAAGCGCGTCGCAATGGGGGCAGCCTAGTGGCACAGAACTTGCGGCCCGATCCATCAACGCAGGGAGCGATTCTCGCGAAGCTGGAGCGGCGCCTCGGACAAGTGCACGCACGACAACGCCTCGGAATCGAGAAAGACCACGAGAACATATTCGGCCAGGGCATCAACTTCTTTCACCCAGAAAACTGGTATTCGGTTCATTCCTTTATTCGAAATGCGCTAAAGCTGACAGGATTGTATTGGCGGGGCCGTAAAAACACGGAATGCATACAGGTGCGCCACAACGACATAAAGTCCCCGGGCCTGCCGTCACTCTTCGATGGATTTACCATCCTGCACATCAGCGACATGCACGCGGACATTAACCCTGGTCCTATGCAGCGCTTGATAGAGTGTCTCAACGAAGTAAATTACGACATTTGCGTTCTGACCGGGGACTTCCGGGGAGAAACATTCGGTCCGTTTGAGGAAGCTCTTGAAGGCCTGGCGCGGGTGCGCTCACATCTCAGGGAATCGGTTTATGGCGTGTTGGGCAATCACGATACGATCCGTATGGTTCCTGGAATGGAAGCAATGGCAATACGGATGTTGCTCAATGAATCCGAGTCGATCGTGCGCGGCAATCAATGCATCCATCTAGCCGGCATTGATGATGCCCATTACTACCGCGCCGACAATATCGAAAAGGCGGCATCTCAAATCCCGCATGACGAGTTTTCCATCTTGCTTTCCCATACGCCGGAGATTTACCGTCAGGCAGCCCATGCCGGTTTCAAGCTGCTGCTAAGCGGGCATACGCATGGGGGCCAGATTTGCCTTCCCCGTTCTATTCCGATCACGCTGGATTCCACTCTACCCAGGCACATGGCATCTGGCGCATGGAAGTACCATACGATGGTGGGCTACACTTCGGTCGGCGTCGGATCGAGTATTGTTGCCGTGCGCTTTAACTGCCCTCCGGAGATTACGCTGCATCACTTGCGGCGCGCCTGATTGCATCGCACTGGAGTACGCGAACTGCGAGTGCCGGGGGGCGCCCGACTGCTTCGCGGGCATACCTTTCGCGAATCCGGTCTAGTATGGGCGATCGCGGAGGCGGAGCTTATAGAGCAGACCGGAAAAGAGAATGGAGCAGAGGAAAAAGATCACGATGCCCGCAGCGATATCGATGGCCGTCAGCGACAACGAACTACGGCAGGCGAGGAATGGAAGCAGAGA
>Ga0187849_1002004_pt1 | contig 20357 bp, 32 predicted proteins | sample June2016WEW_4_10_2_FD_132412 | JGI IMG/M metagenome (GOLD analysis project Ga0187849, IMG submission 132412) | Peatland microbial communities from SPRUCE experiment site at the Marcell Experimental Forest, Minnesota, USA - June2016WEW_4_100 | ecosystem: Environmental > Terrestrial > Soil >...
AAGATCGTTCGCCAGACAGGGAACAGGTAAGTGGAAGTAAGCGCTAGGGCAAAGCAAGTCCGGGTTTCGCCGAGAAAGCTACGGCTGGTCTTGGTGCACCTGCCCGGCAAACGAGTGGAGGATGTTCTGAGCATGCTCCGCTACATGCCGACGCCCAGCGCCCGGCACGTAGCGAAAGTGGTGAAGTCGGCGGCGGCCAACGCCGAGAACAACTTCCAGCTTGCGCCCGGCGACCTGCGGATCAAGGCCGCCTACGCCGACGAGGCGCCGCGCTACAAGCGCATGCGACCGCGGGCGCGTGGCCGCGGGACTACCATCCTGCATCGAACCAGTCATATTACAGTGATCGTCGAAGAGGAGGCCCAGCGTGGGTCATAAGGTTCATCCCATCGGGTTCCGCCTGGGTGTCATCTTTGGCTGGCAGAGCAAATGGTATGCCGACCGCCATTACGCCGATCTTGTCTACGAGGACCTCTCGGTCCGGAACTCAATAGCGAAGTCGTTGCGGGACGCCGGCGTTTCCCGCGTCGAGATCGACCGCAACGCCAACATGGTGCTCGTGACGATCCACACCGCGCGGCCCGGCATCGTCATCGGCCGCGGAGGTCAGAAGGTGGACGAGCTACGGCAGCGATTGGAAACGCTGACGGGGCGGCGCGTTCGCGTGAATATCGTCGAAATCCGGCAGCCGGAGCTCGACTCAACGCTCGTCGCCCGCAGCGTCGCCGAGCAGCTCGAGCGGCGCGTCTCGCACCGTCGGGCGATGAAGCAGGCGGTGACGCGCACCATGCAGCGGGGCGCTGAGGGCGTCAAGATAATCGTCGGCGGCCGGCTCGGCGGCGCGGAGATGTCGCGTCGCGAGACCGAGAAGTCCGGGCGCGTGCCGCTGCACACCCTTCGCGCCAACATCGACTACGGAACAGCCGAGGCGGCCACGACATTCGGGCGCATCGGCGTCAAGGTTTGGATATACAAGGGCGAGATTCTTCCCGAGCCGAAGGCCGTTGCTGCTCCCGCAGCGGAAGCAGCGCCGCCGGCTGAAGAAGAGGCGCCCGTTCTCGCGGAGGCGGCGGTTCTTGTTAGCGAAGAGACCGCGGCGCGGTCGGCAACGGAAGAAACGGCATCGGAGTAAGAGATGCTTCAACCGAAGCGAGTAAAGCATCGCAAGCAGCATCGAGGGAAAATGAGGGGTCGCGCGCCCGGAGGGAACGAAGTTACCTTCGGTGAGTTTGGCCTGCAGGCCCTCGAGTGCGCTTGGGTGGACAGCCGGCAAATCGAGGCGGCCCGCCGCGCCATAACCCACCACGTCCGCCGTGGCGGCAAGGTCTGGATACGCATCTTCCCCGACAAGCCGGTCACGGCCAAGCCGGCGGAGACGCGCATGGGAAGCGGAAAGGGCGCCCACGATCGCTGGGTCGCCGTCGTCAAGCCGGGGCGCATGCTCTTCGAGCTGTCCGGCGTGAAGGAGGACGATGCTCAGGAGGCGATGCGACTGGCTTCACACAAACTACCCATCTCGACACGCTTTGTCGTGAGAGAGCACGAGGGAGTATAGGATGGCGCGCCGTCGCAAGAAGACAGTTTCGGAGGAGTTGCGCGCTCTTTCCGATCAGGAGCTGGCCCGCCGGCTAGAAGAGACCTACCGGCAGCTCTTCACGCTGCGCCTGCGACTCTCCACGCGACAGCTTGCTAACCATCGCGAGCTGCCCAAGGCGCGACACCAGATCGCCCGCATCAAGACGTTCCAGCGGGCACGGGAGCTGGCCGCGGCCTGGGAAGCGGCGCAGGGAAAAGAGAGTTAAGAGATGTACACTCGCCGGAAATCGCGGATGGGCGTGGTGATAAGCGACAAGATGCAGAAGACGCTCGTCGTCGCCGTCGAGAGTCGCAAGCGGCATCCGCTGTACAACAAGACGATGCGCCGAACGACGCGCTACAAGGTCCATGACGGCAACGAGCTTGGCAAGATCGGTGACGTCGTCCGCATCGTCGAAAGCCGACCCTTCTCGCGGGAGAAGCGCTGGCGGCTGGCCGAGATCGTGACGCGTCACGAGGTTGCGGAGATCGCGCCGCGTGAGATCGACGCGTCGATGCTCGGCATCAACCGTCCGCACACGGATAGCCACGCGGCTTCAGCGGAGGCAGTGACGACGGCGGAAGTGGCCCCGGCCCAGGCGAAGACGCCCGCACCGGAGGAAACCATCGAAGCGCCGGTCGCCGAAGAGACCGAAGCGCCGGCGTCCGAAGCGGAAGCCGGCTCAGCCAAGGCGGAGGTGCCCGCGCCTGAGGAAACTACCGAGGTGCCCGTCGCCGAAGAGACCGAAGCGCCGGCGTCCGAAGTGGAAGCGGTGGAACAACCAGAAGAACAGGCCAAGGAATGATCCAGATATATTCGCGCCTCAAAGTCGCTGACAATACGGGCGCCCGCCAGATAATGTGCATTCACGTCTCTGGTGGCACAGGGCGTCGTTACGCCCGCGTCGGCGATGTGATAGTGGCAAGCGTGAAGCAGGCGCAACCGGGCGGAAGTGTCAAGAAAGGCGACGTCGTCAAGGCGGTCATCGTGCGAACCGCGAAGACATACGGACGCAAGGATGGCTCCTACATCCGCTTCGACGACAACGCGGCGGTGATCCTTAGCGACAAGGAGAATCCCAAGGGCAGCCGCATCTTTGGTCCGGTCGCTCGCGAGCTGCGAGAACGCAATTACATGAAGATCGTCTCCCTGGCGCCGGAGGTGGTCTGAGGATGAACAAGATAAAACGCGAAGACCTCGTGCTGGTCATTGGCGGCAGGGATCGCGGCAAGCAAGGAACGGTCCGAACGGTGCTCGCGCGCGAAGGTCGCCTCATCGTCCAGGGCGTGAACGTCGTTAAGAAGCACCAGAAGCCGCAGGCCCAGGGAACGCAGGCCGGCATCATCGAGAAAGAGGCGCCGATTCCCGTTTCCAGGGTGGTGCTCGTCTGCAAGAACTGTCGAAAGCCGGCGCGAGTCGGGTTCGGTATTCGACCTGACGGTCACAAGTCCCGCGTCTGCCGTAAGTGCGGGCAGTTCATCGACTAGGAGCGATTCTTGCCGCCGAGATTGAAGGAGTTCTACCGTCAGGAAGTGACGCCGGCCCTCACAAAGGAATTCGGCTACAGCAGCGTAATGGAAGTGCCGCGGCTGGAGAAGATCGTCGTCAACATCGGGATGGGCGAGGCGCTGCAGAACCCGCGCGCCCTCGATGCGGCCAGCGCCGATATCGCAACGATAACCGGTCAAAAGCCGATGGCGAATCGCGCCAAGCGATCGATTGCCAACTTCAAGGTCCGCGAGGGCAACCCGATCGGCCTGAGCGTGACCGTCCGCGGCGACCGGATGTGGGAGTTCTACGATCGTCTGGTCAACGCCGCTTTGCCGCGCATTCGTGACTTTCATGGCGTCTCGAACAAAGCGTTCGATGGGCGCGGCAACTACAGCCTAGGCCTGCGTGAGCAGTTGATATTCCCGGAGATCGAGTTCGACAAGATAGACCGCATTCGCGGAATGCAAATAGTGATCGTAACGACCGCCCGCAGCGACGAGGAAGGCAAGCGCCTCTTGCAGTTGCTGGGCATGCCTTTCAGCCATAACTGAGAGGCGAGTTAGAGGAGCAGGCAGTGGCAAAGACTTCGAAGATAGTAGCCTCCCGACGGCCGCCCAAGTACTCGACGCGGCAGAAGAACCGCTGTCGTATCTGCGGCAGGCCGCGGGCCTACATGCGTATGTTCGGCATGTGCCGCATCTGTTTCCGCCACTTGGCCTTAGAGGGCCAGTTGCCCGGCGTCAAGAAGTCGAGCTGGTAGGGGAGAGAAGGTGACTTCGTGCAAAGGGCAGCGGAAGTACTTTCCCGAGGGGGCGAAGGCATGAACATGACCGATCCCATCGCCGATATGCTCACACGCATTCGCAATGCCATCATGGCCAGGCACGACGAGTTGAAGCTGCCGAGCTCCAAGATGAAGATCTCCATAGCCCGCGTTCTCAAGGACGAAGGGTTCGTGAAGGATTTCGAAGAGATCGTCGATGGGCAGCGGCGCTTCCTGCGTATTCGTCTGGCCTACACAGGAAAGAAAGAGCCCGTTCTGACGGGTCTTCAGCGCGTGAGCAAGCCGGGTCTGCGCGTCTACGTGCAGAACAGAGAGATCCCGCGCGTCTACGGCGGCCTCGGAATCGCAATCCTTTCGACGCCGCAAGGCGTGATGACCGGCCAGCAGGCCTGGCACCGGCATATCGGCGGCGAAGTGATTTGCTACGTGTGGTAGGAGAAACGAAGGAGCAGGACTAAGCGTGTCTCGTGTTGGGCGGATGCCCATACTGGTGCCGGAAAAGGTTAAAGTCGAGATAGACGGCTGCCGTGTCACCGTGCGCGGCCCTGGCGGCGAGCTGTCGCGGGAAGTCGCGCTCGGGATGGAGCTGCGGTTGGAGAACAACCAGGTGCTGGTTAATCGCTCCAGCGACGCGCCGCGAGAGCGAGCGCTGCACGGCCTCACGCGGGCGCTTATCGCCAACATGGTGACGGGCGTCGATAGCGGCTTTTCGAAGATGCTCGAGCTCCACGGCGTCGGCTATCGCGGCGAGATGCGCGGCGCGAACCTGGTCCTGAGTCTCGGCTATTCGCATCCGGTCGAGGTTCCGCCGCCGGACGGAATAACCTTCCAGATGGAGGGGACGGGACGCTTGCGTGTCCTGGGCCGCGATAAGGAACAAGTCGGACAGGTGGCCGCGGACATCAGAGCGCTGCGACCGCCCGAGCCGTACAAGGGAAAAGGGATCCGCTACGCCGGCGAGTACGTGCGCCGCAAGGCCGGCAAGGCCGGCAAGGCGGCCAAGGGATAGGATAGTGACAACCAAGGGAAAGACACCTGTCGCCGCCAGACAAAGGCGGCACGAGCGCGTCCGCAGGAAGATACGGGGGACGGCTTCTCGGCCGCGGCTCTGCGTGTTCCGCAGCCTGTCGCATATCTACGCGCAGATCATCGACGACGAGGCGGGCCGAACGCTGGCTGCGGCGTCAGATGTTGAGAAAGCGGACGCGGGAAGTCGCAACGGCAAGAAGAAGGTGGATGTCGCGGCGCAAGTCGGTGACCTCGTCGCAAAGAGGGCGCAGGAGAAAGGCGTCGAGCAGGTTGTCTTCGATCGTGGCGGCTACCGCTTTCACGGGCGCGTCAAAGCGCTGGCAGAGGCGGCGCGCAAGGCCGGCCTGCGATTCTAGAGGAATTGAGCAATGGTATTTGAACAAACAGCGCCGCCGGAAGTCGAAATCGCCGAGAAGGTCGTCCACATCAACCGCGTCGCCAAAGTCGTAAAGGGCGGACGCCGATTCCATTTCAGCGCCATCGTCGTTGTCGGCGATGGCAGAGGGAAGGTGGGCATCGGCATGGGTAAGGCGCGCGAGGTGGCGGAGGCCATCCGGAAGGGCTCGACGATCGCGCGGAAGAATATGAAGCAGATCCCTCTGGCCGGAACAACAATCCCACACCAGATCGAAAGCAAATACTGCGCGGCCAAGGTGCTGATGAAGCCGGCCGCTCCCGGCACGGGCGTCATCGCTGGCGGAGGCGTCCGCGCCATTATGGAGGTAGCTGGCATCCACGACGTGCTGGCGAAGTCGCTGGGCAGCGCCAATGCCATCAACGTCGTCAAGGCGACAATGCTTGGCCTGACGCGGCTGCGCGATCCGGCGCAGGTGCGGGCATCGCGGCGGGCGGCAGTCCGAGCAGCGGAGGGCGTCGTTGGCCGACCTTAGAATAACCTGGGTAAGGAGCGCCATTGGTCGCCAGGAGGGTCAGAAGCGCACCATCCGCGCTCTGGGCCTGCGACGCCTGGGGCAGACAGTGGTGCATGGTGACTCGCCGACGGTGCGTGGTATGATACGCAAAGTTAATCATCTCGTATTCGTGGAGGAGGCCGACTAGTGCGGCAGAATGAACTGCGGCCTGCCCCCGGGTCTCGTCATGCCCGGAAGCGGGTGGGACGGGGCAACTCCAGTGGGCACGGCACGTATTCCGGCCGTGGGCTGAAGGGGCAGAAAGCGCGCGCCGGCGGTGGCGTCAAGCGTGGCTTCGAAGGAGGCCAGCTTCCGCTCGTCCGGAGAATGGCGCGCAAGCGTGGCTTCACGAACATCTTCCGCGTCGAATACGAGCCGATCAATGTTTCCAGGGTTGCCCGGTTCCCGGCAGGGAGCGAAGTGACGGCGGAAACACTGGCAAGCGCGGGCATCATCAGGGACTCGAAAAAGCCCATCAAAGTGCTCGGGGACGGCGAGCTGAAGGCTGCGCTCACCGTGCGCGCGCATAAGTTCTCGGCGACGGCGCGACAGAAGATAGAGGCGGCCGGCGGCAAGGTGGAAGAGGTGGCGGCGAAATGACACAGAGCCGGGCAAACCAACCCGTCCTGCCGCGGCTGGCCCAAGCGCTCGTACAAGCGTTTCAGCAGCCGGATATCCGGAAACGCTTACTGTTTACCTTCTTCATATTGACCGTCTTCCGCTTCGTTTCCCACGTGCCGATACCCGGCGTTAACCAGCAGGCCCTCAGCGACGCCTTCTCGGGGAGCGCGCTGTTGGGCTACATGAACCTGTTTTCCGGCGGTGCCTTGAGGAGACTGAGCATCGCCTCCATGGGCGTCTATCCTTACATCACGTCGACGATTATCATGCAGCTCCTCATACCCATCGTGCCCTCTCTTCAAGCGCTGTCGAAGGAAGGCGAGGCGGGACAGAACAAGATAACTCTGTACACGTACTGGCTGGCCGTGCCGCTGGCGATCGTTCAGGGCTACGCGCAGCTCCAGACGCTGCAACACTCCGCGGGCACGCCCGTAATACAGAACATCGGTCTTACCGGTGGTGACCTGCTGCCAACCTTGGCGGCCCTTGCCTCGATGACTGCAGGGACGATGTTCCTGGTCTGGCTGGGCGAGTTGATCACCGAAAACGGCATCGGCAACGGCATCTCGCTGATCATCTTCGGCGGAATCGTCGCTGGCATGCCTCTCTACCTCCCGAGCATCGCCAGTTCTTCCGTTGGCTTCGCCGGTATAGCGCTCCTGTTCCTTCTCATCATCGCGCTCGTCGCGCTCATCGTCTATTTCTACGAGGCGCAGCGCCGGGTGCCGGTGCAGTACGCGCGCAGCCTCTTCCGCGGCGGGCGTATGTACCGGCAGTCGGGTCAGACGCATATCCCGCTGCGTGTCAACTCGGCAGGAATGATCCCGCTTATCTTCGCCTACGCGCTGGTGATCTTCCCCACAACGCTTTCGAAAGCCCTGGAGACCTCCAGCACCACCTGGATTGCAAACGTCGCCAAGTTCATTACCGGCACATTTAGTCCCGGAAACGTGCCTTACTACGTTATGGTCTTCTTCCTGACCGTCGCCTTCGCGTTCTTCTATACGCTTGTGATCTTCCAGCAGCAAAACCTGGCGGAGAACCTGCAACGACAAGGCGGGTTTGTGCCCGGCATAAGACCGGGGCGGCCAACGCAGGATTATATCATGCGTGTACTTGTGCGCATTACCTGGGCGGGCGCGATCTTCCTGGGATTCGTGGCCGTCGTTCCCTTCTTCGCGACGAAGTTCGCTAATACGCAGGCACTAACGATCAGCAGTACCGGCCTTCTCATCATGGTCGGTGTGGTGCTGGATACGATGAAGCAATTGGAAGCGCAGCTTCTCATGAGAAACTACGCCGGATTCATTCGCTAGGATGTGAGGAAGGAATCTTGATACTTATTCTTTTGGGACCTCCGGGCGCGGGCAAAGGAACGCAGGCGGTCAATATTGCCAAAGAAGCAGGTCTCGTTCACGTGGCCACGGGCGACCTGTTCCGCGAGAACATCCGCAACCAGACCGAGCTAGGCAAGAAGGCGAAGGTTTTCGTCGACCGCGGCGAGCTAGTGCCGGACGAGATAACCGTAGGCATGCTGCTCGACCGCCTGGACCGGCCCGACACCCAAAAGGGCGTCCTTCTCGACGGCTTCCCGCGGACGGTTGACCAGGCGCGGGCGCTCGACGAGGCGCTCAAGCAGCGCGGCCAGGCCGTTGACCAGGTGCTCTACATCAACGTCGGCGAGGGAGAAGTCGTACGGCGGCTGGCCGGTCGCTGGACGTGCCGGCAATGCGGTGCTGTCTATCACCATGTCTTTGGTCCGCCGAAGGTGCCGGGCAAGTGCGATCAGTGCGGCGGCGAGCTCTACCAGCGCGACGACGACAAGCCCGAGACGGTCCGGAACCGGCTCGGCGTTTACAATCAGCAGACGGCTCCACTCATCGATTACTATCAGCAGCGAGGCAAGCTGCTGGAGGTGAACGGCGAGCAGGACGCCGACGCGGTAGGCAAAGATCTGCTCAAGGCGGCGGGGTTATCCTGAGCGCCGGGCAGTGGCTAGATGCCCATTATCATAAAGTCGGAAGAAGAGATAGCAATCATCCGTGAAGCCGGCCGCGTTGTTGGCCAAGTGCTTCAGATACTGGCCCGGGAGGCAAGGCCGGGTGTCAGGGGCAAGCAACTGGACGCTTTGGTGCGAAAGGAGTTCGCCGGCCGGAATGTCAAGCCGACCTTCCTCGGCTACATGGGCTACCCGGCCAGCGTCTGCCTTTCGGTGAATGACGAGGTCGTCCACGGCATCCCGGACGACAGAGAGCTGAAGGACGGCGACGTGCTGAGCATAGACCTCGGTGCGACCTATAAGGGATTCGTCGGTGACGCGGCGATCACGGTCGGCGTTGGACGGATAAGCAGCGAGGCGGAACGCCTGGTCCGGACGACGGAGAAGGCACTTTACAAGGGAATAGAGGCCGCCAAGGCTGGCAGTCCGCTCGGCGCCGTCTCTCACGCGATTCAGACGGAGGTCGAAAGCGCAGGGTTCTCGGTGGTGCGCGAGTACGTCGGACACGGCGTCGGCCGCGCGATGCACGAGGACCCGCAGATACCGAACTTCGGGCCCGCGGACAGGGGGCCCATCTTGAGGAAGGGCATGGTGCTTGCCATCGAGCCGATGGTGAACGCCGGCGGCTGGCGCACGAAGAGGCATGAGGACGGCTGGACGGTCAGCACGCTCGACCGCAGCCTCTCGGCCCATTTTGAGCACACTATCGCCGTGACGGACGGCGAGGCGGAGATACTGACGCTGCCCTGAACGGGCGTCGAGCGGCAAACGATCATTCGGGGAGGTTATGCCCAAGAAAGAGACGATCGAAGTAGAGGGGGTGGTGAAGGAGGCCCTGCCGAACGCAATGTTCCGCGTAGACCTGGCCAACGGACACAAGGTCCTTGCGCATGTCTCCGGAAAGATAAGGCTTCACTTCATCCGAATTCTGCCGGGAGACCGTGTCCTGGTTGAGCTCTCTCCCTACGATCTGTCGCGAGGCCGCATCACGTACCGATTCAAGTGAGTCGAACCAGGCGGCAAAAGAGGATATAATGAAAGTTCAAGCATCAGTGAAAGTGCGCTGTGAGAAGTGCCGAATCGTCCGGCGCCGGGGCGTCATCATGGTGATCTGCCCCAACCCCAAGCACAAGCAACGTCAGGGCTAGCCCAGGAGGACCCATGGCTCGTATCGCAGGCGTAGACATACCAAACGACAAGCAGATCTGGGTTGCCCTCGGCTATATTTATGGCATCGGGAAAACGCGCTCTCAAAAGATTCTGGGCCAGACGCAGATCGATCCCTCGGTTCGGGTGCGCGACCTGACAGACGACGAGGTCAACCGCATCCGCGAGGTGATCGACCGCGAATACGTGGTCGAAGGCGACCTGAGGCGCGAGGTGCGCCAGAACGTCCAGCACCTGATCGAGATCAACTGCTATCGTGGCATACGGCACCGTCGCGGCTTGCCGGTGCACGGCCAGAGGACGCGCACGAACGCCCGCACCAAGCGGGGCGCACGTCGCACGGTGGCCGGCAAGCGGCGGGCGATCGCCAAGAAGTAAAAACCAGAGAGGATAGCGTCTGTGGCCGAGAAGAAGACGAAAAGCCGGGCCAAAAGGCGGGAACGGAAGTCGATCCCGAAGGGAAAAGCGTATATCCAGTCCACCTTCAACAACACGTTGATAACGCTCACCGACCCCATGGGCAACGCCGTTGCCTGGAGCAGCGCCGGCACATCCGGCTTCAAGGGGTCGCGAAAGAGCACGCCGTACGCCGCACAGATGGCCGCCCAGCAGGCGGCGCACAAAGCGATGGACCAGGGCATGCGACAGGTGGACGTCTTCGTCAAAGGGCCGGGCAGCGGCCGAGAAGCGGCCATTCGCGCCCTGCAAAGCGCCGGCCTGGCAGTGCTCAGCATACGAGACGTAACGCCCATACCGCACAACGGCTGCCGTCCACCGAAACGGCGGCGGATCTAAGGGGCGGGCAAGGAGACTATTGTAGATGGCTCGTTATACAGGACCGGTATGCCGCCTCTGCCGTCGCTTTAACGAAAAGCTGATGCTGAAGGGTGAGCGCTGCTACAGGAAGTGCGCCGTGGAGCGGCGCGGGCAGCCGCCAGGGTTCCGCACCGCGCGGCGACGGCGGATATCCGACCGCGCTGTCCAGCTCCGCGAAAAACAGAAGGCGCGCTTCACCTACGGCATCCTGGAGCGACAGTTCCGTCGCTACTACGCCGATGCGGTGCGCCGGCCGGGCGTAACGGGCGATAACCTCCTCCGCCTGCTTGAGATGCGGCTTGACAATGTGATCTACCGGCTGGGGCTCGCCGACTCGCGGTCCCAGGCCAGGCAGCTCGTCCGTCACGGCCACGTGGTCGTCAACGGACGGAAGACAGGCATCCCTTCGGCGCAGGTCAAGGTGAACGACATCATCGGCTGGAGTCCGAGGGGAAAGAAGAGCGAGTATTACAAGGTGGTCGAGGAGACCGCGAAGAGCAAGGAAGTGCCCGGCTGGCTGGTGCGTGATGATGCCACCATGACCGGTCGCGTTCTGCGTGCTCCAGAAGCTGAAGACGCCGGTGCGCCCTTCGATCCCCTTGTCATTGTCGAGTATTACTCGCGTTAGCCAGAGCGGGAGGCCGGAGAATTGATATCTCCTCAACCTTTAGACGGAGAGAGAGAGGGCGTCCCCAGCACGCAGCTCGCGACGCCGCAGATCGAAATCGAAGAGGCGAACGACACATATGCCCGCGTCGTCGCCGAGCCGCTGGAGGCAGGCTTCGGGACGACGATAGGCAACGCCCTGCGCCGCGTCCTCCTCAGCTCACTGCCTGGAGCTGCGATTACCTCCGTGCGCATCGAAGAGGTGGAGCACGAGTTCTCAACGGTCCCGGGCATCAAAGAGGACACGATGGAGTTCCTCCTCGCCGTGAAAGAGATACGCCTGCGCGGCCTGTCGGACCGGCCGGGCAAGCTGTACCTTGAAGCGTCGGGCGAGGGCAGGGTGACGGCTGGGGACATCGCGGCCACAGCCGACTACGAGATCGTGAACCCGGAGCTTCACCTGGCGACGCTTGACTCGCCGGACGCGCATCTAACGGTCGAATTCACGGTCGAGCAGGGGCACGGCTACTGGCCAGCAACCGAGCGGGAGCCGGCGCCCATCGGCGTCATCCCGGTCGACGCTATTTTCACGCCGACCCGTAGGGTTAACTACCAGGTGGAGCGAACGCGTGTCGGCCAGGTGACGGACTACGACCGCCTCGTCCTGGAAGTCTGGACGGACGGCACGGTGACCGGCTCGGAGGCTGTAAGCCGCGCGGCCGGCCTTCTCGTCGACCAGTTTGTGCTGTACAGCCAGATCGGCAAGCCGCAGCCGGCCGTCGTTGAGCGCGGGCTGGGAGTGGGCGCGGCGCTCTCGCCGGACCGCTACAACACGCCGATCGAGCAGCTCAATCTTTCCGTGAGGGCCTACAACTGCCTGAAGCGCAGCGGCCTGATGACTGTCGGCCAGGTGCTCGAAAAGAGCGAAGACGACCTACTGGCGCTGCGGAACTTCGGCCGCAAGTCCTACGACGAGCTCCGCGCCAAACTCATCGAGCTCGGCTTCCTCCAGCCGGAGGCGGAGGAGGAAATGCCGCTGGCTTACGAAGAGGTAGAGGAAGGAGCCGAACAAGAAGAAGGCGAGGCGGTAAGTGCGCTCGGCGCCGCCCTGCTGCAGGCCCTGCGGAAGGCGGGCGAGGACCTTCCTGTCGGCGAATCAGAGCCGGAGGGCGAAGCGGAAGCCGGCGAAGGCAATGAAGACGATGAGTAGCGAGGCTTCCCGGAGAGAATGAGACACAAAATCGCTGGTAGAAAGCTGCGACGGTCGACGCCGCAACGGCAGGCGCTCTTCCGCGGCCTGGTCACAGACCTTCTTCGCTACGAGAGACTTCGGACTACCGAGGCGAAGGCCAAGGAAGTGCGCGGCATAGCCGAGAAGGTCATCACGCTTGGCAAGGATGGCACAGTCCACGCTCGTCGCCAGGCCCTGCGCGTCGTGACCGACGCCGATGTGGTAAAGAAAGTGTTCGACGACATCGCGCCACGCTACGCGACTCGACCCGGCGGATACACACGCATCGTGAAGCTGGGCCGTCGCGTCGGCGACGGCGCGGAAGTGGCCCAGTTGGAGCTCGTCTAAGGGGCAACGGACTTATCGAATGAAATGACGTCGCAGCAGCCGGCCGGAAGCGAGGCAAGGCGCATCGCCCTCCTCCTTGAGTACGACGGCAGCCGCTACGGCGGATCGCAGATTCAAAAGAACGCCCCAACTATCCAGGGCAGCCTGGAAGGGGCAATAAGGAAGCTCACCGGCAAATCAGCCCGCGTCGCTCTTGCCGGGCGCACCGATGCCGGCGTGCACGCCCGCGGCCAGGTCGCCTCGTTCCTGACAGAGCGTCGTTTCGACGGCGCGGTGTTCGTGGACGGCCTGAACTACTGGCTGCCGGAGGACATCGCCATTCGGGCGGCGCGCGTGGTGGCGCACGACTACGATGTCCGGCGCCGGGCGCGAAGTCGCTCGTACCGCTACCTGGTCTATTGCGGCCGAACGCGCTCGCCTTTGTGGCGACAGTGTACGTGGCAGGTGAAGCAGCCGCTGGACGAGGCGGCGATGCGGACGGCGGCGGAATGCCTCGTCGGCAGACACGAATTCGCTGCCTTCGCGGGCAAGCTGGAGAATCCGCTGGCGACGAGCGTGCGGACGTTGCGCCGGTTCGACGTGTGTCGCAACAGTCGGCTGTTCGTTTTCGAGGTGGAAGCGGACGCCTTCCTGCCGCATCAGGTGCGACGGATGGTCGGCGCGCTGGTGGAGGTGGGGTTGGGCCGGCAGGCGCCTCAGGATGTCGAGCGGCTGCTGCGAGAGGCGAAAGTAGTGACAGCCGGGCCCGCGGCGCCGCCGCAGGGACTCTGCCTGATGCGGGTGACCTACCCGGACCTGGATTTTGACGAAGAGACGGATACCGATGAAGACCTACAGCGCTAAGGCAAAGGAAATCATTCCGCAGTGGCACGTCGTTGACGCCACCGAGCAGCCGCTTGGTCGGCTGGCGGTGCGCGTCGCATCGCTGCTGCGCGGCAAGCATCGGCCTCAGTTCACGCCGCACATGGACATGCGCGACTTTGTGGTCGTTGTCAACGCGGGAAAAGTGCGGGTGACCGGCAACAACAAGATGCGTCAGAAGCTCTACCGCCACCACACGCAATACCCGGGCGGCCTGAGAGAAATCACGCTCGAGAAGATGATGGCGACGCATCCGACGCGCGTCATCGAGCACGCCGTGCGGGGCATGCTGCCGCACAACCGGCTGGGCGCGAAGCTGCGACGTCATCTGAAGGTGTACGTCGGGCCGGAGCACCCGCACGCGGCGCAGACCGGCGGCGCACCGAAGAAACCGCGCGAGGCCGTCGTTCCCGCTGAGCCGAAGGCGAGAGCAGAGGCCGCAGTCGCCGAGGTGGCCGTCGAAGAACCGGCAAAGGCCACCGCTGAGGAAGCGGCTGAGAACGTGCCGGAAGCCGTCGCCGAAGCGCCAGCGGAGTCGTCATCCGCGCTCGCGGCGGAGGAGCTGGTAGAAGCGGTTGTCGCGCAAGAACCGGAGGAAAGCGCGCCGGCGCCCGTCACTCAGGAGGAGCCCGTGCCTACCGGCGGGCAGGAGGAAAGCTCGAGTTGAACCAACACTATTTCGCAGGTACGGGTCGTAGGAAGACAGCCGTGGCGCGCGTGCGTCTATATCCGGGCGCCGGCGCCATAGTAATAAACGGCAAGCCGATGGAGGAGATCTTCAACCGGCCTGCTCACCAGAGCCTCGTCCTAAAGCCGCTGCAAGTGAGCGCGCAGTCCGACAAATTCAACGCGCAGATTAAAGTGGAAGGCGGCGGCATCAGCGCTTGGGCGGGGGCAGTGGCCCATGGTATGGCCCGCGCCCTCGTCGTGATGGACGTAGGGCTGAAGAAGCCGCTGCGAGACAACGGTCTGCTTACTCGCGACGCCCGTGTCAAGGAACGGAAGAAGTACGGCCTCAAGCGGGCCCGCAAGGCGCCTCAGTACACGAAGCGCTAACCGACCACTCGATTACAACGAAGGGCGGGCACGGATGCTCGCCCTTTCGTTTGCCGTCGTTCGCCTGGCCCGCAAACACGCGGGTGGAGGGCCGCCCCTCTATTTCGCGTCCGCCAGCCTGCGTTTCATCTGGTCGATTGCCGGCATCGGGGACGGGCGGACGCCGTTCAGCATCGCCAGGTAGTAGCTAACCCAGTCGCCGAAGTAGATTGCCGTCAGCACCCGCGCCAGGTCGCTGTCACCCCGCGCTTCGACGCTTTCGCTCGAGACGTCTCCCGCCTCCAGAAGGTCGCGTGTGCCGCTGTAGCGCAGAAGGTTGCGCGAGTTCAGCTTCGGATGGGAGAGGAATACTACATGCGCCCTGTCCGCGATCTCCCGCGGAAGCCCGAATCCTTCGACGGCGTTGTGGTTTAGCTCGGCGATTTCTCCGTAGAAGGCCCAGACCTTGCTGTTCTCGTTGAGCTGCGTCTTCCATCGATGCGCCGCTTCCGTGAGCGCCTCCGCCGCGAAGATAACCGGCAGCTTCCCCATGAGGCGCGTCGCTAGCTGCTTCGCGGCGTTCTCATCCAGCGGAACAGTGTCGCCATTAGCCCGGCGCAACTCCTCCATCAATCCGATCGCTTCGTCGACGTCGCCCGATGTGTCTGGCAACACACCCGCAGCCGTCGAGAGCGCCAGCAGCGGCATCAGGCTGTGGCCCAGTGCCGAGCGCGGCTCCCCCGCATACCGGAAGACGTACGACGGCACTCCGTTCGCCCGGGCGGTCGCCAGCAGCCTGCCGCCGGTTGTGATGACCAGCTTCTTCGACGGTCCGCTCAGGGCTTGGCTGAAGGACGACAGCGTTTCCTCGGTCTCGCCGCTGAAGCTGCACGCGACGACGAGCGTCCGCTCTCCGACCGACGGCGGAAGATCGTAGCCACGGTACACCGTGACGGTCTTCGTGCTGCGGGGCAGGGCGAGCGACCGCACGATGTCGCCCGCAATCGCCGAGCCGCCCATGCCGAGCACCAGGACGGAGTCGATTTCGACGAACTCAGGCGGGAAGCAGAAGCTTTGCGCCTGTCGCCAAGCCTCGTGGCACTGCGCAGGGAGCGCGCGGATGCGGTCGCCGAGGCCGTCGGGGTCCAGCCGTCCGAAGTTCAGGGGATCGTCAAGAGAGTGCATCCTGCCCGGCCTCCTGCTCCGGCAGGCCGGCAAGCTCACGACCTGCCCTCAGCAGGCTCGGTACCAGCGCCTTGTCGGGCACCTCGGTATAGATGCGGAGAAGCGGCTCCGTGCCGGAGAACCGCAGCAGGAGCCAGCCGCCGTTCTCCAGACTGAAACGGTAACCGTCGGTGTCGTCCTGGGCTGTGACTTTCACGCCGGCCACCGAGCTCGGATGCGCCGATGCCACGCGCGTTTGCACCGATTCCTTCTCCGTCGCTGGCATTCTGATGTCGACGCGGTCGTAATGGTGAGGCCCCACACGCCGGTAGAGGTCCGCCAGCAATTCCGACGGCCGCTTCCCCGTGCGCACCATGAAGTCGAGCATCGCCAGCGCCGCCAGGACGCCGTCGCGTTCAGGCAGGTGGCCGCGGAAAGCGTAGCCGCCGCTTTCTTCGCCGCCGATCAGCCCCTCCGTTTCGATCATCTTCGGCCCGAGGTACTTGAAACCGACGGCGGTCTCATAGACGGGGACGTTGTAAAGCTCTCCCAGGCGGATTACCATCTGCGTCGTCGTCAGCGATTTGATGATCGGCCCGCGCTCGCCGCGCGCGTCGAGCAGGTAGTACGTCAGCAGCCCGAAGACCTGGAGCTGGTCGACGTAAGCACCATTTTCGTCCACCAGCCCGAAGCGGTCGGCATCGCCGTCCACGGCCAGGCCGACATCGGCTTTCTCGCGGCGCACGAGCTCCATGAGGCCGGTGAGATTGCGTCCAATAGGCTCCGGCGCGCCTATTCCCGGGAACAACGGATTTCGCTCGCCATGGAGCTCGACGACGCGCAACCGGCCGCCGGCGAGCAGCTCCGGCAGATAGCCCTGGCCGCTGCCGTACATCGCATCGACGCAGACCGTGAAGTCAGCCGCTCGCAGCGGCTCCAGGTCGATGAGCTTCTTGAGCTGAGCGATATACGCCGGCCGCGGGTCGAAGAGCTCCACCAGCCCCTGTTTCTGGGCGTCGGCGAGCGGCATTCGCTCGACCGCGCCCGACGCCTGGATCTCCGCCAGGGGTGCCTCCAGCCTCGCCACCACCTCCGGCGAGGCGCTGCCGGCGTACTCAGGCTTGTACTTGAATCCGTTGTAGCGCCAGGGGTTGTGGCTGGACGTGATCATTGCTGCGCCGCCGGCCTGCTTGTCCAGCACCGCCCAACTTACCGTCGGCGTGGGCGTGGCGCGGTCGCAAAGGTACGCCTTGATGCCGTTTCCCGCTATAACTTCGGCAACGGCGGCAGCGAAGTCTTCTGAGGCGAAGCGTGTGTCGTAGCCGACGATAAGTCCTCGCGGCGCCATGCCACTTTCCTTGAGGAAGCGCGCGACGCTCTGGGCGCAGACCCGCACGTTGGCAAAGGTGAAGTCGTCGCCGATAATCGCCCTCCAGCCGTCGGTCCCGAACTTGATCTCACTAGCCATTCTGATTTCTATCCTTCCCAGCAAGATGTGACGCGGCCTCGTTCACGTCCTTCACGGTGTCGATTGGTTTCCAGTAAGCGGTGCTCTTGAAGCCGAAAAGCTTCCCCTGCGCGGCAAGCTCCGGGAAGACCGTCGTCTCATGGTCGCCTATCACCGGCAGCATAGCGAAGAACTCGCGCTCCAGGGTGTAGACACCGGCGTTCACCCAGTAGGGAAGCAGCGGCTTCTCTTCGAAACCGAGTATGCGGCTGCCTCGCGTGAGCCTGACGACGCCGAAAGGGCTGCGCAGCGGCGCCAGCATAACAGTCGCGACGGCGCCCGTATGGCGATGACGGCGCAGGAGCGGCGCAAGCGGCTGCTCGACGATGTTGTCGCCGTTCGTGCCGATGACCGTCTGCTCGGTCGCGGGGACCTGCTGAAAGCCGCGCCGGAAGGCGCCACCGCGGCCTAACGGCGTGTCCTCGACCGAATAGAGGATGCGGAGTCCGAAAGCGCCTCCGTCGCTGAAGTGCCGCTGGATCGCCTCGTGCCTGTAGCCGCAGAGAAGCACTGCGTCCGTGACGCCGTTACCCGCTAGCCACTCCAGGTGATGCTGGAGGATAGGCTTGTCGTTGAGGAGGACCATGGGCTTGGGGCGGTCTGTGGTCAGGGGACGAAGTCGCTCGCCTTTGCCTCCTGCCAGCACCAGCGCAAACATGTCCTGTGCCTGCTCCTTCAGGCTATCGTCTCACATCAGAACGCTGATATCCAGAGACGCTGCTAACGAAGGCGAAGACGCTCCGAGACGGACCATGCCGCTGGAAGGGTGAACGCTGCCGCGGCGATCTTGGCGAGGTCGCCGGGCACGAAAGGCAGAAGTCCCGATTGCGCGACGGCGCGCGGCCCGACGAAGATCCCCAGCCAGGGCAGCCCGAACGCGTAGATAAGAGCATCGCCGAGTAGCAAGGGGACGATCACGCTCTTGCCGCGGTCCCAGCCGCGCTCTGAGAACCAGCCGACGAGTAGCGCCGCGGCCGCGAAGCCAAAGATATAGCCGCCGGTCGGCCCACTTACGACAGTCCAGCCCCCGCTGCCGCCGTTGAAGACCGGCAGTCCGCAGGCGCCGACAAGCCAGTAACAGGAAATGGTCGTGAAGCCGGCACGACTTCCCAGCAGCGCGCCAATGAGGAGAACAGCGAACGTCTGGCCCGTAACGGGCACAGGCGTAAAAGGAAGAGGAATGCGAAGCTGTGCGGACAGAGCCAGGAGCGTTACGCCTGCGACTATGAGGAACGCCTGCGTCGCTCCGGTCCTGCGACGAATAAGGACGAATGCAAGAGTCGGCTCGCGGATGGCGATCTGCATGCTCTGTCCCACCAGGCAGTCGAGGGAAGAGGGCCGCATTCCTGTGCGGCAAGTCGATGCTCTGGGCTGCTAGTATCCCAGGTAGGCGCGGCGGACTGCTTCGTCCTTCCGCAGGTTGTCGCCGGTATCTTCCAGGACGACTCTGCCGATCTCGAGGACGTATCCGTAACGGGCGATGCGCAGCGCAGAGCCGGCGTTCTGCTCGACGAGGAGGATGGTAATGCCCTCGTTCTCGTTCAAAGCCTTGACAATGCCGAAGATTTGCTGAACTATCAACGGCGCTAGGCCGAGAGACGGCTCGTCGAGAAGCAGGATGCGTGGACGGGCCATTAGCGCGCGGCCAATCGCGACCATCTGCTGCTCGCCGCCGCTCAGAGTGCCGGCGGCCTGACCGTGACGCTCTTTGAGCACCGGGAAATAGCCGAAGACGCGGTCGATGTCCCGTCGCACGGCGCGCCAGTCACGCCGGATATACGCGCCGAGACGGAGGTTCTCCATCACCGTGAGCTCGGGGAAGATCTGCCTGCCTTCCGGCACCTGCGAGATGCCGATTTGAACGATCTTTTCCGGCGAGAGCTTTTCGATGCGCTTTCCCAGGAACTCGATCTGGCCCTTAACCGGATGCACCAAGCCGGAGATCGTACGTAGAGTGGTACTCTTGCCGGCGCCGTTTCCTCCCAGGATCGTGACGATGGCACCTTCCGGCACTTCCAGAGAGACGCCGCGCAAGGCCATGATTGGTCCGTAGGCAGTGTAGAGATCGCGAATTACAAGCACTATTGCTCTGCCCCCAGATAAGCTCGAATTACGTCCGGGTTCTTTTGCACCTCCGCAGGCGTCGCTTCGGCGATCTTCTTGCCGAAGTCCAGGACGCAGACCCTGTCGGAGACATCCATCACCAGCGCCATGTGGTGCTCGACCAGCAGGATAGTAACGCCGAGGTCGCTGCGAATGGAGCGGATAAGCCGGCCCAATGCCTGCATCTCCTCGTGGCTGAGGCCGCTGGCAGGCTCGTCGAGGAGAACGAACCGCGGTCGCGAGACAAGGGCCCGCGCCAGCTCGACCCTCTTCTGAACGGCGAAAGGAAGGCCGGCGACGGGAACGTCGCGCAGCCCTTCGAAGCCCAACACCTTCAACACATCCTCGGCGCGTTTCTGGGCAAACTTCTCTTCACCCATCACTTGAGGCAGATGGAACAGGCAATCGATCAGGGTGCTCTTCATCAAGACGTGCTGACCGACGAGCAGGTTCTCGAGCACCGTCATGGTTGGGAACAACGCGAGGTTCTGGAACGTACGCGAAATGCCGGTGCGGATGACCTTGTAGGGCGGCATTTTGAGCAGTTCGTGTCCCTCAAAACGAACCGAGCCCTTGTCTGCATCGTACACGCGGGTAATGCAGTTGAACAGGGTGGTCTTTCCGGCGCCGTTGGGGCCAATGAGCCCCATGATCTCGCCTTCCTCCACGTGGAAGGAGACGCCATCAAGCGCAACTACACCGCCGAAGTGGATTGACAGGTCTTCGATTTCCAGTTGAGCCATGAAACTAACCCAATTGTAGAGCCGCCCGCCCTAAGAGTACAGAGTTTGACACCCCTTTACACGAAGCGACGAGGCAAAATGCCCCGCGTCCCATCGGCGCTTCCTGGCGCGCCTGGAGGGATTCGAACCCCCGACCCTCGGTTCCGAAGACCGATGCTCTTTCCGCTGAGCTACAGGCGCGAGCCCCAATCCCCCGTAGGCTCCGTCAGTCTATCACAGCGAGGCCCCGTCAACAACTCACGAAACAAGCGCGACGCGTCAGCGTGACAGTCCATTCGTCGGCCGGCCTATGGAGTCGCTGCGCCGGACGGCTGAGGCGTGCCGGAGCCGATCTGAAGCTGGATTATGGCCTGAGCATAGGTCGG
>Ga0187849_1002005_pt1 | contig 20352 bp, 13 predicted proteins | sample June2016WEW_4_10_2_FD_132412 | JGI IMG/M metagenome (GOLD analysis project Ga0187849, IMG submission 132412) | Peatland microbial communities from SPRUCE experiment site at the Marcell Experimental Forest, Minnesota, USA - June2016WEW_4_100 | ecosystem: Environmental > Terrestrial > Soil >...
CCTGCGCCTGAGCCGCATCATATTCACTCCTCGCCTCGGGTCCATCGACTGGCATAAGTGTACTTTGGCCGTGCAGTGGTCAACGCCACGCCCGTTTCCCTATAGGCCGTGACGCCGCAGACAGCGGCGTCACCGTTGCCACCGGGGTACATGACATTGGCGGCCGCAGGTGTGGCGACCGCCGAGATGGTCAGGTTGGACACGGTCGCCGTGTGGTTCTTGGAGCACCGGTGTTGTCAGAGCGCGACACGGGTTAGTTGATCGGCGTGCAGCCTTTGCGTCTTGAGCGCTTTTTTCTTCAGTCCGCGTGTCGCAAAGTGAGACTCTGCCAGCGGAGCACCACGTCTCAGTCGCGCCTTAGCCACCGCTCGAGATCGGCAGCCGGCAGCGGGGTGCTCCACTGGTAGCCCTGTCCGTAATCGCATCCGAGAGTCCGGAGCCACTCGAGCTGGCGGCTGGTCTCGACACCTGCGGCGGCCACTTTCAGCTGCAAGGCATGCGCCAGTGAGACGACTGCCTCGATGATGACGGCATCACGACCGTCGGTACCGAGACCGTCCACGAAGACACGGTCTATCTTCACGCCGTCGATCGGCAGCTGCTTCAGGTATGCGAGCGAGGAGTAGCCCGTGCCGAAGTCGTCGATCTCCAGCTTCGCCCCAAGGCGCTTCAGGTCTGTCAGGACGAGCAAGGACCAGTCGACGAGGTCGATCACAGCGCTTTCCGTCAGCTCGATGTGCAACGACTCTGGTTCCAGGCCGCTCGCGTTTATGGCTTTGGAGACAGCGCTGACGAGATCGCCACTGGCCAGCTGTCGCGCCGAGACGTTGACCGCCGTCCAGAGGCGCGCGGCTGCCGGGGTCCGCTCCCTCCACCCCCGAAGCTGCTGCAGCGCCTCGCCCAGAACCCAAGCACCGATTTGCACCGCGACACCGGAGTTGTCCGCGACCGGGAGAAAGTCCACAGGCTTCAGCACGCCGCGCCGGGGATGACGCCACCGCAACAATGCCTCGACACCGACAGTACGCCCGGAAGCCAGCTCGACGACGGGCTGGTATTCCATGAAGAGCTCGCCGTTCTCGAGAGCCGCCGACAGCTCAGCTTGTAGCCCGAGTCGGTCGACATAAGCCTTGCCGAGCCGTGGCTCGAAGAACGTGTAATCGTCACCCCCGGCGTCCTTGGTTGCGTAAAGGGCGACGTCCGCATCCTGAAGGAGCTTCTCGCTGCGGGTGTCGTACTGGTTGGCCATCGCGATGCCGACGCTCACCTGCACGATGAAATCGCGTCCCGCAACAGTGAACGGGGTCCGCATCGCGGAACATACACGGGCGGCGACCGACGCAACCTCGTCGACTCCTGAGGCGTCGTCGATGAGGATGGCGAATTCGTCGCCCCCGATGCGTGCGACGGTATCGGCCGGACGGACGCACGAGCTCAGACGATCGGCGGCCGCGATGAGCACCTCGTCACCGCTGGGATGGCCGAGCGTGTCGTTCACGTCCTTGAAGCTGTCAAGATCGCAGAGCATCACGGCGACGCGGCGGGTAGGCGACGAGCGTCGGGCGAGCGCGTGCTCGATGCGATCGCCGAACAGCACCCGGTTCGGCAGGCCAGTAAGCGAGTCGTGAAGGGCGTAATGCACGAGCTCGACCTGGTTAGCGCGAAGCGTGGTGACCGCGAAGCGCATTTGGCTGGTGAGGCGCAGATTCTCAACGAGGGTGAACACCAGCCGGGTCAGCACCGCAGCGATGACGAACAGCCCGGCGACCACGTCGAACAGGTCGAGGTGACGGGACTGGGTTCCCTTGAGCGCGGCCGCGAAGATCGCGATCGCGAGGAAGAGGTAGGGGAGCGCGACCTGCCACGGCGACGGCCCCTCGACCTCATCGCGCTGAGTGGTAGTCCGGTCAGGCGGCCAGAGAGGGGCAAGAGCGATGAGCATGAAGCCGGCCACGCGCCCGGCGTCGACGAGCGCGTCGTAGCGGAACGATGCGAGATGACTCAGGTAGGCGAGACTGCTGTCGGCGACAGTCAGGCAGAGCAACCCGCCGACGACGAGCACGGGCGGGACGCGCTGGCGACTGCGACCTTGCGCGAGGACGCTGATACCGACGGTGGCGACGATCACGTCGCCGATCGGGTAGGAAAGACCGATTGCCTGGGAGAAGACGCTGCCCGAGCCCGAGTGGTACACGGTGCCGAGCGCGGTGGTCCAGCTCACGATGAGGAGAGATCCGGCCACGATGCTGCCGTCGAGAAGCATGCGTGTCCGAGAGACGCCGGGCCCAGGGGCTGAGGAGAACAGAAGGACCCCGATTGCGGCAAGTGGCAGCGCGGCAAGAAAACCCGCGTCAGCCGCCGAGGGGAAAGGCACGGGACCGCTCTTCGCGAAGTCGTACCAGGTGAGGACAGCTGCCCCGACTGCCCAGACGATGGCGAAGGCTCCGAGCCACATCCAAGCAGGGCGCACTTGGCGAGCCGCGCGGCGGCCGAACACGACGCAGCTGGCGGCCGCGACCGTAGCGACGGCGAGCTTGACGACAACGTCGATGTCAGCGGTGGAACGGTGCGCACCCGGATGCGACGCCATCCATACGAGGAAGAGCCCGAGGAGGACTGCCGCCACGCCTGCAGTCGCGCCGAACCGGCGAAGGGACATGCCGTCTGTCTGGACAGGCGCGCCGGCCCCCGGCGCGTCGGCTTCCAAGGTCCCAGCTCCCTGCGTGTCGGTGCGTGTGGCAGCGCCGGCTGTCACCGTATCGGCGGTGTCCAGTGCCATGATCCCTATTGCGCCAGCGCTCTCTGTGGACCAAGCGTGATCGACGTGCTCAGGATCGTTGGATCCGCTGCGCGACGAAACCCTCGGATGTCCCGAGGAGCTGCTCCAGAATATCTGTCCTGGCGAGCAGCCTCTGACGAGGTTCTGCCGCGCCGGCGCCCGGGAGGGGGCGCTCTCTCACCGCCTGCCACGTGGCGTCTGGGCTGCCTCGGTTATCCCTGCTCAGGGGCCTAGTCCTCGGTGCCCGGGTCGGCACGCCGCTCGGTCTTGCGCTCCGATCGCTGGTGTTTTGCCGCGAGTCGACGGGCGACGGACGACCTTGTCGGCGCGGTCGGCCGCCGGTAGGCACGAACGGCCAGCGCAGCCCGCACCCGGTCGCGCAGGCGTTCGAGCGCGATGTCTCGGTTGCGAGACTGCGAGCGCTCGTCAACAGCCACGACACGCATGACGGGCCCGAGCTCGGAGACAAGCCGCGTCCGTTGGAAGTCGGTGAGCGCCTCGGACGTCTCGATGCTCCAGGTCAGCATCACCTTGGTGTTCGAGGTGTTCGCGTGCTGCCCACCGGGTCCACCGCTCCCGGAGAATCGCCATCGGAGCTCACCGGCAGGGATGGTGAGCCACCGCGTCACAACGAGATCACCGCTCACATCGACCATCGGTCAAGCTCCTCGAGCTCGTGGGATGGCTCCGCTGCTCGGCCGCTCGGTCTGAAGGCTCAGCCCGGCAGCACGGCCCCGATTGCCGCCGCCACTTCAGGTGCGTTCGGTTGGGGTCTCGCAGATGGCCATCTCGCCAGACTACGGCCGCCGTCAGGCGAAGCGGACGACGCAGAAGGTGCCCATCACGAGGCAGTACAGGCCGAAGGGCCAGAGGGTCCGAGTCTTGAAGTACCGCGTCAGGAACCGGACCGAGATCAGGGCAGCGACGAATGCGCACAAGGCGCCGACGAGTGCCTGACCGCGAACGCCGTTGCCGAGAGTCCCCAGCAGGTCGGGGATCTTGTAGAGCCCGGCGAGGAGGATCACCGGCGTTGCGAGCAGGAACGAGAACCGGGCCGCATCCTTGTAGTCCAACCCCCGGATCAGCCCCGCCACCATCGTTATGCCCGAGCGGCTGATGCCCGCGAGCAGTGCCAGAACCTGTGCCGTTCCGATCACGCCGGCTTCCTTGAAGTCGAGCGTCTTCAATTCCCGTGGTGGCAAATGGCCGCGCCGCTCCCGGATCTCGGCGCGGCGTCGGGCAACTTCTCCCCCGAAGAGGATGAATCCGTTGATCACGAGGAAGATCGAGGCTGCGAGCGGCTTGGAGAACAGCACCCGGAGCTCATGCTCGAGAATGAGACCGGTGATGCCGGCGGGGATGGTCGCGACCACGAGAAGCCAGCCGAGCCGCTCGGTGGAGGTCGTGACTGTCCGGCTGAGAGCGGAGTGAACCAAGCCGCCGACAATCGCCTTCCAGTCCCTCCAGAAGAACGCGACGAGAGCGAGTGCTGTCCCCACGTGAAGCGCGACGACGAAGGCGAGCCAGAACGACTCGGGCTTGCTCTCTGATGCGACCAGGTTGTGCCAGTTGAAGAGGGCCGGGAAGACGACAGCGTGGCCCAGGCTCGAGACGGGGAAGAGCTCGCTCACGCCCTGAAGCAATCCGAGCACCACAGCCTGGAAGAAGGTGATCTTGCTCTGTTGAGCTACCGTGTGGCCAAGACCGCTCCATCGGGCCACGAGCATGATGTGCGCGAAGTGATGAGCGCTCGTGAGCAGCACCGCCGGAGCATACCGGGGCCGCGGGGCCAAGAAGGCGATCACGTTGCCGCAGACGAGGCGGCGAACCCATTGAGGTGCCGCAAGCCTGCGACACTTCGAGCTTCAGCCGACGCGGCAGGGAAATAGCGCCAATCTCGCTACTAAGCTCCATGGCAATCGAATCAACGCGAGCGAGGCTGCGCGTAAGGCGGCGTGCTCGCCCAAACGGCAGGTGGTGATCGTGTTGGAGTCCGCTGAGGTCCCCCAGGTGCGCGAGGTCCGGACGGCCATCCCTGGGCCCCGGTCGCTGGAGCTCGCGGCGCGACGGAAGGCGTCGGTTCCGGCAGGCGTGGGAGCCACGATGCCGATCTTCGCCGAGCGTGCCTACGGTGGCATCGTGGTCGATGTCGACGGTAACTCGTTCATCGACCTCGGCGCCGGGATCGCGGTGCTAAACGTCGGGTCAAGTGCCCCGTTGGTTGTCGAGGCCGTGACCGAGCAGGTGCAGCGTTTCACTCACACCTGCTTCCAGGTGACCGGCTTCGAGGGGTATATCGCACTCGCTGAGCGCCTCAACGCACTCGCCCCGGGCACCGACGAGAAACGCAGCCTGTTTCTCAACTCGGGCGCCGAGGCGGTCGAGAACGCCGTGAAGATTGCCAGATCGTTCACCGGCCGACAGGCAGTCGTCGTGTTCGACCACGCCTTCCACGGCCGCACTCTGCTCACCATGTCGCTCACCGCCAAGGCGATGCCATACAAGTCGGGCTTCGGGCCTTTCGCTCCTGAGATCTACCGTGAGCCGTTCAGCTACCCCTACCGCTGTGCCGGCGGGGCGCCGCCCGAGCGGTGTGGCGAGGCGTGTGCGGATCTGGCGATCGCCTCGATGGACAAGCAGATCGGCGGGAACCGGATCGCGTGCCTGCTCGTGGAACCCGTGCAGGGTGAGGGTGGCGTGATCATCCCCGGGGAGGGTTTCCTCCCGCGGTTGGCGGACTACTGCAAGGAGCACGGGATCGTCTTCATCGCCGACGAAGTGCAAGCCGGCATGGCGAGGACCGGAAAGATGTTCTCGTGCGAGCACTTCGGGGTCGTCCCCGACCTTCTCACGACGGCCAAGGGACTTGGCGGCGGACTTCCGATCGGTGGCGTCACAGGGAGAGCCGACATCATGGACGCTATTCATCCCGGCGGGCTGGGCTCCACCTTCGGCGGCAACCCCGTGTCGTGTGCCGCGGCGCTTGGTGCGTTGTCGGAGATCGAGTCCCGGGGCCTTGTGAGTCGCGCGCAGGAGATCGGCGAGATATTCAAGGCTCGGCTCGGGAATCTCGGCGAGCAAGTGCCGGCTGTCGGTGACGTCCGCGTCATCGGGGCCATGGCCGCGCTCGAGTTCGTCGCCAACCCGCTGACTAAGGAGCCCGATCCTGCTGCTGCTTCGAGGGTTCTCGCCGCGTGCCACTCCGAGGGAGTCATCTTGTTGAAGGCCGGCACCTACGACAACGTCGTGCGCATCCTTCCGCCGCTCGTGATCTCGGACGATCTCTTGATCGAGGCGCTCTCGGTTCTGGAAAAGGCGGTCCGGGCACTCTGACCGGACCGGCCCGGCAGGCTGCCGGGCCGCAGCGACGGCGCGTGGTTCACTTCGTGAAGCTGACCGCAGTCGAGTCGGGGACCAGCTCGACCCATGTGGTGCCAGGCTCGAGGGTGATCGGCTTGCCGTTTGACGAGAACCTCGTGATGTTCAAACCGGCGGGGCGACTCCAGGTCCCCTTCAACATGACGCCGTGGCGCAACACATAGACGGTGCCCGTCCCGGTCGTGATGCTCTCGACGTCGCGGCTGTCCGGGCCGCTTTCGTTGTAGGGCCCTGGTTGGGTCTGCACCATTTCGATCACGACATTCGTGGCGCGGAGCTGACGCCCGGCGGGATCGACGTCGGGCTGGGTGTTGTAAAAGCGCAACCATTGCCTAGACGCCTGGTTCCACTGCCAGACGACGGGCGAAGCGCTCGAGAACGGGACAGACGCGGACGCGACCTGAGTGGCGCCGACCGGGACTTTCGTGGAGAACTGGAACATCACTGGTGGAAGGGACTTGGCGGCGGGAAACAGCCCCCAAAGCGCCGAGGTCGAGGTGTAGTAGTTGTACGGCGCACCAAGGCTCGCCGGCAAGGCGGAGGAGTTGTAGCGATAAAAGGCGTTGGCGGTGGGGTCGATGCTGCCGGTGGCGTTGTAGATCCACGGGAGCGACGCAACTTCAACCGTCCATGGCGTGATCCCGCCGCTGTAGGCAAGGATGGCATGCCCGTACTGCTGAAGGATGTTCCAGTCGTCCCAGCGGACCGAGCGGACGGGGCCGATCAAAGCTGCACTCTGACACTGGTAGACGGCCATGTAGCGCGTGATCCCGCCCTCTGCCATCTCCTCGTAGACGATGTCTGCCTGGTCGAGGCCACTCTGCGGGCGAGAGGACGGGTCATTGCCGATCTTCACGGCCAGTGCGGCTCGTTGTGGCGCCTTGTTACCGGCCGGCACCCGGCCCGTGAGCGGGCAGATCTTCGACGGCACAACGGGAAGCGGCCGAGTCGTCGAGGTGGTCTGCGAATTGGACTTGGTGGTCGAGGTGGTCGAGGAGGATGAGGCACCCTTTGTGTTCCCGCCCGACAGCACAACCGCGACCACGACGACGACGGCCACGACGACCAGAGCCGCGCCGGCGACGAGGCCGATGCGCTGCCCACGTCCCAGGCCCTCGAGCCGTCGCCGAAAACCGGAACTGCCGCCGCCTGATCCGTTGTTTCGACGGTGCCGAGCGTTTCGCTGGCTCATTTGTCACTCTTTTTCGCGCTGATCAGAACTCGGTTCACGCGTGCGAACGTACTGGAGACTGCGCGCGAGATGGGGGATGCCCGTCTCTCAGGTCGGCATGCTGGAGCGCCTCGGGGCCGTAGCGCCAGCGGACGGCTCGGCAGCTTCAGGCGAGGGGCAGCGCGCCCGAGCGGCCGTTCAGCTCGGTGATGAGATCGTCCCAGACGGGGACCAGATCGAGCAGCGAACGCCAGAAGCTCTGGTCGCGGCGGGCTTCGAACTCCTCGATCGACACCGCTTGTTGTTCGACCCAGGTGTAGTAGCCGAGGTTGAAGATCCGGTTCCGGTCGGTGTCGGTGCACTCGAGGACATGGTCTTCGCTCGCGCCGAGCACGTGCTCTCCGTAAACCTGGGCTGCGGAGACTTCGGTGAACCCGTCCGTCCAGTCGCGCTCGAGTGCCTCGGAGAGCTCGCTCGGGTACATGGCGGCACCGTCAGTGGCGACCGTGAGCACGAGATCGTCGCCGCCGAAGTGGAGCCGCTTTGCAAGCTTGATGGCGGCCAGCACGTTGCACCAGCTCGAAAGACCGAACGACGAGAGAGCCGTGACCATTTCAGGGGGCACGCCGCGGCTCGCCAGGTAGCGTCGACCCGCGTCGGTGTTCGCGAGCACGTTCAAAGAGTCGGTGGCACGGTCCGAGATGGCGATCACGACATCGGTTCCCATCACGTTGTGGATGAGGGGCACGTGCTTGTCGCCGATCCCCTGGATGTTGTGCTCGCCGAACCCGTTGTACAGCAAGGTCGCGCACTCCAGGGCCTCGACGGCGACGGTGAGCGACCCGAACCGGTCCTTCAGGTGGTCCCCGGCGCCGATCGTGCCGGCCGATCCTGTCGCCGAAACGAACGCCCGGACCTTGAGCTCGGGCTGCGAAGACGAAAGATGCTCGGCGACACGCTCGAGCGCCGTACCGGTCGCGAGGCGGTGGACGATGTGGTTACCGAATTCGCAGAACTGGTTCAAGATGACATTGCCAGGGTCCTGCGCGAGCTCGTGGCAACGGTCGTAGATCTCCTTGACATTGCTCTCGGTGCCCGGGGTCTTGATGATGTCGCTCTCGTCCACGACCCACCGCTCGAGCCAGTCGAAACGTTCACGGCTCATTCCCTCCGGGAGCACCGCCACTCCCCGGCAGCCCATCACTTTGGAGACGGCTACCCCGCCGCGGCAGTAGTTGCCGGTCGACGGCCAGATCGCCCTGTGGCGGGTGGGATCGAAGGTGCCGGTCGCCAGTCTTGGCACCAGGCAACCGTATGCGGCGAGCACCTTGTGGGCGCCGATCATCGGGAAGCGGTCGCCGAAGGCGACGACGATCGGGGCGTCGACACCGGTCAGCTCTTTGGTCAGCACGACGTGCTCAGGTACTCCTCCCAGGCTTCCGTCGAGCTTGTTGTACCAGTGGATCCGCCACAGGTTCGCGGGCGAAGCAGCATTCCTGTCGACGCTGCTCAACTGCGCGCTGAGCGCGCTCAGCGCGGTGCGCGGGTCCGTGAGCTGGCTGAAGGTCGGCAGCACGATCCGCTGTTCCCGGAAGCGTTGCGCGGTCCGCTCGACAGCGGCAGGGTCGACGACTTCTGAATCGAGTCCGTAGATGTTCACCGAATGATTCTCCCTGCTGATGCCGATCCCGGCAAGCGGCCTGCATCGGGCCTCACCGCTTGGAGTGGCTCCGGAGATACGAGCAAGTCAGAGCCTTGTCAGCGGGTTGACAGCTCGTCGCGGCGCACGGTACTACATGGCGTGACCATACGGAAGGTTCTGCGCGGGGCGCGATGCCCCGGTGACGTGGCCGTCGAAGGCGGAGTGATCACCGAGATCGGTGCTATCGCCCCCAGGTCGGGTGATGAGGTGATCGCCTGCGACGGCGGCATCGTCACAGCCGGACTGATCAACACCCACCATCACCTGTACCAGTGGCTCACCCGCGGTCGTGCGACCAGCTGCGACCTGTTCACGTGGCTCCAGGAGCTCTACCCGGTCTGGGCGCGCATTTCCGTCGAGGACGTCGCCGTGGCGGCAACAGTTGGCCTGGCCGAGCTCGCGTTGGGCGGGGCGACGACGGTGGCCGACCACCACTACATCGTGCCGCGCGGCGACGACTCGGTCTTCGACGCCATCGCCTCGGCGGGACGAAGCGTCGGCGTTCGCCTCCATCTGTCTCGTGGCTCGATGGATCTCGGCCAGAGCGCCGGGGGCCTGCCTCCTGACGACGTCGTCGAGCGAACCGACACGATTCTCGCGTCGACCGAGTCCGTGGTGGCCAGGTTGCACGACGGTGACCGGGTGACCGTCGTGGTGGCACCCTGCAGCCCGTTCTCTGTCAGCGCGGAGCTCATGAGGGAGTCGGCGGCACTCGCCCGCCGGCTCGGACTGCGGCTGCACACTCACCTCGCCGAGACGGTCGCGGAAGAACGCGATTGCTTGGCGCGCTTTGGCAAACGGCCGCTCGATGTTGTCGACGAGCTCGGATGGCTGCACGGGGACGTGTGGTACGCACACGCCGTCCATCTCGACGCGTCGGAGGTTCTAAGGGTGGGAGCAGCTGGCGCCGGCGTGGCGCACTGCCCGAGCTCGAACGCCCGGCTGGCGTCGGGGTTGTGCCCGGTGCGCGACCTCCTCGACGCCGGGGCCCCAGTCGGGCTCGGCGTCGATGGCGTCGCCTCGAACGAGGGAGGCGACCTCCTGCCGGAATTGAAGCAGGCACTCTTTTTTGCTCGCCTCCGCTCGGGTCAACCGGACGCCCTGACGCCGAGCGAGGCACTCGAGCTTGCTACCTCGGGCGGCGCCCGGTGCCTCGGCCGCCCCGACCTCGGGCGTCTCGAGGTGGGGGCGCCGGCCGACATCGCGGTCTGGCCGGCGGACGACATCGCCGACATCGCCGACCCGATTGCCGGGCTCGTGCTCGGGCCGTCCCGCCAGGTGCTCCACCTTCTCGTCGGAGGCGATGCGGTCGTCACCGACGGCTCGCTCGTCGGCGTGGACCTGCGTGCCGCCCATGGCGAGCTCGCTCGCCGCGCGCGCTTTTTGTGGGCCTGAGCAGCGGGTCATCGACTGCCGCACGGTTCGCCGCTACCGCCCCCCACGCGGCGGCGGACGGCTTGTACGATGAGGCAAGACGACTTAGGTCAACAGCTTTCATCCGGCAGGAAGCCGGTGCGGGCTATGTGTCGCGCCTCGACAAGGTGCGAAGGGCCGCCGATCAGCAAAGTGAAAGGGGAGACACGACATGAGGAGCTTCCTCGGTCGAGACATCTTGTCCTTGAAGGACATGGAGCGAGAGGAGTACTTCCAGGTCTTCTCGGTGGCCGACCGGTTGAAGCCGTTCGCCGCAGAACGACGGAATGGGGACCTGCTCAAGCACAAGACGCTCTTGACAGCGTTCTATCAGCCGAGCACTCGCACGCGCCTGGCGACCGAGGCTGCCATGCACCGCCTTGGTGGCCACGTGCTGGGCTTCTCGGACGCGAAGATGACGCGCGCGGGCGACTTCTACCAGGAGACCATCAAGGACACCGTCCACATGCTCGAGTACTACGGCGACGTCATCGCGATGCGCCACTTCCAGCAGGGCGCGCCGCAAGAGGCGGCAAAATGGGCCTCGGTCCCGGTCATCAACTGTGGTGACGGATGGGGAGAGCACCCGACCCAGGTGCTCACAGACCTGTACACGATCTGGCAGCAGAAGGGACGCCTCGACGGCCTGAAGGTGCTCTGCGTGGGCGACATGCGAATGCGGACGATGCACTCGATCCTCTACGCGTTCTCCCAGTTCGACGTCGAGGCCTTCGTGGTCGGGCCCCCTGCGATGTCGTTGCTGGACGAATTCAAGGCCGAACTGGACCAGCTCAGCGTCCAGTACCAGGAGAAGGAGAGCGTCGAGAGCTGTATTGCGGATGCCGACGTCATCTACATGGAGCCTGTGGTGCAGGCCGACTACACCGTTTCGCGCGACGAGGCCACCGAGGACAAAGGCCTGACGCCGCCCGCTTATCGCGTCACCCGGGAGCTTCTCAGGAAGAAGGCCAAGAGCGACGCCATCATCTTGCACTCGCTGCCCCGCATGGACGAGCTGCCGCCTGACGTCGACAGCACGCGTCACGCGCGCTACTGGGTCGAGGCCTTCAACGGCGTGGTCATGCGGATGGCTCTGCTTTCGCTCGTCCTCGGCGCGATCGAATAGGAGGAGCCATGCAGACACATCTCCGCGGTCGCGACGTGATCACGCTCCAGGACTTCACCAAGGACGAGCTCGACACGTTTCTCGACGTTGCGTTCGCCCTGAAACGGGCGCGCGCCCTCGGTGAGCCCCATGCCTACCTGAGGGACAAGGTCCTCGCGATGCTCTTCTTCTTCTCGAGCACCCGTACCCGTACCTCGTTCGAGGCGGGCATGGCACAGCTCGGGGGGCACGCCCAGTTCATCGAGTCCAAGACCACCCAGATCGCCCACGGCGACACGGCCAAGGAGATCGGCGAGATCCTGGGTCGTTACAACGACGGCATCGCCATCCGCCAATGCGACTGGGGGACGGGCAACAAGTACATGCGCGACGTGGCCGAGGCGAGCCGCGTGCCCGTGCTGAACATGCAGTGCGACGTCTACCACCCTCACCAGGCACTTGCCGACATCATGACGATCATCGAGCACTTCGGTGACCCGCGTGGCAAGACGGCGACGGTCAGCTGGGCGCGCTCGGCCAGCTACTCCAAGCCCGTCAGCGTGGCCCAGAGCCTCGTTCTGTTGCTGCCGCGCTTCGGGATGAACCTGCGCCTGGTGCACCCACCCGAGTTCAAGCTCATGCCCGACATCGTCGAGCAGGGCAGGGAGAACGCCCGCAAGGCCCATGCCTCATTCGAGATCATCGACGACTTCGACGAGGGCTTCAAAGGCACCGACGTCATCTACGCCAAGAGCTGGGGTGCTCTGCTGACCACCCAGGACCCGGAAGAGGACAAGCGCCTCATCGACAAGTACGACACCTGGATCACTGACGAGAAGCGCATGGCACTCACCAACGACGACGCGATCTTCATGCACCCGCTGCCGGCCGACCGCAACGTGGAAGTCGCCGATGCGGTGATCGACGGCCCCAAGTCGATCGTCTACGACCAGGCCGAGAACCGCCTTCACGCCCAAAAGGCCGTGATGGCGCTGACGATGAGCTGAGGGGAGAACCCCCATGGAAGCGTTGTTCAAGACTCCCGGAACGGCCGTGGTCGCGATCGGCGGCAACTCGCTGATCAAGGACAAGCAGCATCAGACCGTGCTCGACCAGTACATCGCCGCCCAGGAGACGTGCCGTCACATCGTCGCCATGATCCAAGAGGGCTGGAACGTTGCCATCAGCCACGGCAACGGACCACAGGTGGGCTTCATCCTGCGACGCTCGGAGCTCGCGGCCCACGAGATGCACGAGATCCCGCTCGACGTCTGCGGCGCGGACAGTCAGGGCGCGATCGGCTATGCGTTGCAGCAGAACCTGTGCAACGAGTTTCGCCGGCTCGGCGTGGACCGAGAGGCTGCAACGGTCATCTGCCAGACAGAAGTGGCAGCTGACGACCCGGCGTTCAAGAACCCGACCAAGCCCATCGGCGGGTTCATGGACGAGGAGCAGGCCGAACGACGCCGCAAGGAGGGATGGGACATCGTCAACGACGCTAATCGGGGCTACAGGCGAGTCGTGGCGTCGCCCCGACCTCTTCGCATCGTCGAGCTTCCCGCGATCCGAGCCTTGATCGCGGCCGGAGTCGTCGTGGTCACGGTCGGCGGCGGCGGGATCCCGGTGGTTGCAGACGCAGATGGCAATCTCCACGGTGTCGCCGCCGTCATCGACAAGGACCTGGCATCGGCCTTGTTAGCCAACAACCTGGGGGCTGACCTTCTCATCATCTCGACTGCGGTCGAGAAGGTGGCGCTGAACTTCGGCACGCCGGAAGAGACCCTGGTCGACCACCTCACGTTGGCTGAGGCCAAGGCGCACCTGGCCGAGGGCGTGCACTTCGCAGCGGGCAGCATGGCGCCGAAGATCCAGGCGGTCGTCAACTATCTCTCCAACGGTGGAACGACGGCGATCGTCACGAATCCGGAGAACGTCGCCCGGGCGCTGCATGGCGAGACCGGGACTCTGTTCACGCTGGATTGACCACAGACGGTCAGCCGTTGGAACAGGCTCTTCGCCCCGTCGTATCCGGGGGGCGAGGCCTCAAGGCGGAACCGGTACTCTGAGAACCTTGGACGACACCTCGGCGTGCAGGGTACCGGGCCGCCTAGGCGATAGGGGGACGCGCAGGCGATGACTCAGTTCACGCTGAACGGAAAGCCAGTCGAAGTCGGCGATCACCCGCACCTTCTCGCCGCCTTGCGTGAGGAGCTCGACACGACCTCGCCCAAGGACGGCTGCTCGCCGTCGGGCCAGTGCGGATGTTGCACGGTGCTGATCGACGGCAAGGCGTCGGTCAGCTGCCAGATCTCACTCGAGAAGGTGGCCGGAAAGTCGATCACGACCCTCGAGGGGTTCGACACCGCCGAGAGGGAGCGCTTCGCTGCTGCATTCGCTGCGGCCGGGGCCCTGCAATGTGGCTTCTGCACGCCCGGCATTCTCGTCCGGGTGAAGGCGCTCATCGACAAGAAGGGCCCGGGCCTCACGCGCGACGAGGCTGCTCGTTATCTTGGCGCGCACCTGTGCCGGTGCACCGGTTACAGCAAGATCCTCGACGCGGTGGAGGTGCTGGCAAGCGGCGAGTCACTCCCGGTGATCCCTGTTGGGGGGCTCGGGACCCGCGGCGCCAGGTACGAAGGCATCGAGCTCGCGCTCGGCGACCGTGACTATGTGGACGACATCAGGGTTCCGGGCATGCTTCACGGAGCGCTGCGGCTCGCGGACCACGCCAGGGCCGACGTGCTCAAGATCGACACGACTGCGGCGCGCGCCGTGTCCGGCGTCCAGGCCGTGCTCACCGCTGCGGAGGTCCCGGGCGATTTGCGGGTCGGCATCATCCACGCCGACTGGCCGGTGTTCATCCCTGAGGGAGGCCGAACGTCGTATCTGGGTGATGTCCTTGCCTTTGTCGTCGCCGACTCGAGGCAGATCGCCAGGGAGGCGGCCAAGCTCGTCGAGGTCTCGTACAGGCCGCTTCGCCCGCTGACCGACGCGACGGCGGTGATCGACGATCCCGAGGACGCGGTCTGGGAGCTCGAAGGCAACGTGCTTGCCCGCAGGGCCTACCGGCGCGGCGACGTGGACTCGGCGCTCGCGACCTCTGACCACACGGTTCACGAGATCTTCCAGACCCAACGGGTCGAACATGCCTTCCTCGAACCCGAGTCGACGCTTGCCGCGCCCGGACCGGATGGCACCTTGAAGGTGTTCTCAGGCGGTCAGGGCGTCTGGGACGACCGTAACCAGATCGCCGCCGTGCTCGGGATCACGACCGAGCAGGTCGTCGTCGAGCAGGTGTCCAACGGCGGCGCGTTCGGCGGCAAGGAGGACATGTCCAACCAGGCCCAGACAGCGCTCGCCGCCTGGCTGCTGCAGCGACCTGTGAAGTGCACTCTGTCGCGCGAGGAGTCGTTGCTCTTGCACCCCAAGCGTCATCCGTTCCGCATGGAGTACTGGGCCGGGTGCGATCGTGATGGCATGCTCACCGCGCTGAAGGCCCGCTTGCTCTCAGACTCCGGTCCGTACGCGTCCGTCGGCGTCGAGGTCCTCGAACGCGCCGCCGGGCACGCGTCGGGGCCCTACCGCCTGCCGGTGATCGACGTCGAGTCCATTGCCGTGCGAACCAACAACCCCGTGTGCGGCGCCTTTCGCGGCTTTGGCGCCAATCAGGCGCAGTTCGCTATGGAGGGGGTCATCGACCGGCTGGCGGCTGAAGTTGGCATCAGCGCCTGGGAGATGCGCTTTCGCAACGCGGTGACGCCAGGTGTCGTATGGGGGCCCGGACAGGTGATGGATGACGGGTCGCTCGGAGCGAGAGCATGCCTGGAGGCCGTCAAGCCAGCCTACGACAAGGCCGTCGACGACGGAAAGGCGGTCGGCCTCGGCTTCGGGCTCAAGAACTCCGGTCTAGGGAACGGATTTCTCGAGATCGTCAAGGCAGTGGTCCGGTTCTCCGAAGATGGCGAGGTGGAGGTTCGCCACTGCTGGACCGAGATGGGCCAGGGTGTCCACACGGTCGCGCTCCAGGTCGCCGTGGAGGAGCTCGGCGTGGACCCGGCGCGGGTGCGAGTTGTGGTCGACACGACGCGCGAGCTGGGTGCCGGCCAGACGACCGGTTCTCGCGGGACGGTGATGGGAGCAGGTGCGGTCTCCGACGCATGTAGGCGCGCGCTCGCTGACGGGTGCCGCCCGGGCGTGGACTATGAAGGCGAGTACCGCGTCGACTGGACCAACTCGTTGGATGAGGGTCTCGAGAACCCGGTGATCCATGCTGTGTTCTCCTTCGCCGCCCAACTCGTCGTCCTCGACCGTGAGACCGGCAAGATCGACAAGGTGGTGGCGGTCCACGACGTGGGACGGGCCGTCAATCCGCTCTTGTGCGAGGGCCAGATCCAAGGGGCCGTGCACATGGGCCTCGGCTACGCTTTGTCCGAGGAATTCCCTTGTGACGACGAGGGGCGGCCACAGAACATGACGCTTCGCAGCCTTGGGATCATACGGGCCAAGGACGTGCCCACGATCGAGGTCGTTCTCGTCGAGGCGCCGCAACCGAGATCCCCTTACGGGATAAAGGGTGTCGGCGAGATCGGGTTGGTGCCCACGGCCGGAGCGGTCGCGAGTGCGTTGCACGACCTTGACGGCCTTTGGCGCTCGGTACTGCCGATGCGCGTCCCGGTCGGCGCGGCTGTCGGCGCGGGGGACGAATGAGCGCTCCCACGCCTGAGCCCACGGACAACGTCTCCGAACCGGGCGTGACCAGCGGACTGGTCTGCGGCCACCACCACCTCTACTCGGCGCTGGCTCGCGGGATGCCGGCGCCGCCGCGTACGCCCCACAACTTCCAAGAGATCCTCGAGCTGGTGTGGTGGCGGCTCGACTGTGCCCTCGATCTCGACATGATCAGGTGGTCGGCAATGCTGGGAGCGTTGGAGGCGCTCGAGCGCGGGACGACAGCGATCGTCGACCATCATGCGTCCCCGAATGCCATCGAGGGCTCGCTCAGCGTCATAGCGGACGCTTGCGCCGAGGTCGGCGTGCGGGCGTCTTGTTGTTACGAGGTCACTGACCGCAACGGTCCTGATGGCATGCGTGCCGGTTTGGCCGAGAACGAGCGCTTCCTGCGTTCGGGCGGGCGCGGGTTCGTCGGCGCCCATGCCTGTTTCACGCTTTCGCAGTCCAGCCTCGAGGCGGTGGTCGGGCTGGCATCCGACCTCGGGAAGGGGGTTCACATCCACGTCGCCGAGGACCGGGTCGACTCGGCCGCAGGCGAGCGGCTCGAGGCTCTGACGACCGACGACTGGCTCCTCGCCCACTGCGTGCACCTGGACCGGCCGCTGCGCGGGACGGTGGCTCACAACCCGCGCTCGAACATGAACAATGCCGTCGGCTATGCCCGCCCTCAGCGTCTGGGGAACACGGTCGTGCTCGGGACCGACGGGATCGGCGGGGACATGCTGGAGGAGTTCCGTATCGCCTACGTCCGTCACCGGGAGGACGACGTGACGGCGACGCCCGTTGACGCGTGGTCTTGGCTCGAGAGCGGCAGGATTCTTGTCCCGGAGGCCGCAGAGGACAGAGTCCGCTGGAGCTACGACCCGATCGACCCGTGGCATCTCGCCTTCACGCCGGGTGTGCGACCGGTCGAGGTCGTGGTCGCTGGGGAGGTCGTGCTCCAGGACGGCCGTCCGACACGCGTCGACGCGCCCGAGATCCGCGCACGGGCGCGCGAGCAAGCTAAGCGGCTCTGGGCCCGTCTCTAGCCTGGGTCGACATCGACGCGTGCTCGGCGCGCCGATCCTCGACTTGGTACCTGACGCGTGCCGCCAGGCCGCTCAGGCGGTCCAGTCAGCGAACGCGTCGATCATGGCGTGCACGTCCGAGCCGAGAGGGTAGAGCACCGGACAGGTGCACCCGCGGTGCACGTACTCGGCCACCTTTGCCTTGCACTCCTCGGCAGTCCCCGACGCCGTGATCATCTGCACGACCTCGTCGGGCACGAACTTGGACGCGGCCTCCACCTCTTCGGCGGTCGCCGGCCAGGTCAGCACCTTGCCGATGTCCTCCAGAAGAGATTCAGGGACGCCGGACGCCTTCATGATGTGCGGTTGCTGACCGAGGTACTGGGTGACCAGCAAACGTGCCGCGTCGAGAGCGGCATCGCGGTCCTCGTCGAGCGAGCACACCACGAGTTGAGGGCGGTCGAGGTCGGTGGCCGAGCGGCCGGCCCGATGGGCGCCACGCTCGAGATGATCCATCGCCATGTCGTTGTAGATCGGCGAGACGAGGTAGTTGAGGACCACCCCGTCAGCGATCTCCCCGGCGAGCTCCATCATCTGCATACCGGTTGCTCCGAGGTAGATGGGCACGTCCTTGGGCCGGCGCTCCTGGTGGACGTAGTCAAGCTCGACACCGTCGAGATGGACGAACTCGCCGTTGTAGGTGACATGCTGGTCGGCGAGCAGGGCACGGACTGCTTCGATGGTCTCACGCATCGCGAGCAGGGGCTTGGTCCGATGCACGCCCACCTTGCTCGCCAGCGGCTCCCACCAGGCGCCGATCCCCAGGATCACTCGGCCCGGAGCGAGGTCGTCCAAGGTCGAGAAGGTCGATGCGAGCAGCGCCGGGTTCCGCGTCCAGTTGTTCACCACCCCGGAGCCCACCTTGATCCGCTCTGTGACGGCAAGGAACGCTGCCATCGGGACAGTGGCCTCGCGCACGAGTCTGCTCTCGGCCTGCCAGATCGCGTGGAACCCCTTGGATTCTGCGTAACGCGCGATCTCCATTCCCTCTCGGAGCGCGTGTGCGTCCTGCAGATAGACGGCAACCTGTGTGCTCACGGCGACACCTCCACATTGATTGGACCTGATCCCGGTTCCGGCCCAGGACCCGAGCGGGCGAGCGCGATGTCCTGAGGGTGTACCGGCGCTCTAGGGAGCTCCAGCCCGGTGGCCTTTCGGATCGCGGCCACCACGGCAGCCACAGAGGAGATCATTGGCGGCTCGCCGGCGCCCTTGGCGCCCATCGGGGATCCGGGCTCCGCCTCTTCTATCAGCGCCGCGATGTGCACCGGAGGCATGTCAAGGGCAGTCGGGATGACGTAGTCGGTGAAGGAGGGATTTCGCACCCGGCCGTGGTCGAGAACGATCTCCTCCATCACGGCAAGCCCGACGCCTTGCGCGATGCCACCTTCCAACTGGCCCACGAGCTGGACCGGGTTGAGCACGCGACCGACGTCTTGGGAAGTGGCGATCTCCACGACCCGCACCAGGCCGAGATCGAGGTCGACGTCGACGACTGCGCGGTGGGCGGCGAAGGCAAACGAGACGAAGGCATCGCCCTGCCCGTCTTCGTCCAGCTCCGCGGTGGGGGCGTGGTGGAACTCCACGGTCTCTTCCAGCACTTCGCCCGGGTTGGCCTCCGAGACCGGAAGGTCGACCGCCCCGTCAAGCGAGACGATCCTCCCGTCGGCGATCTCGAGGGTCTCGCGTGCAACGCCGTGCCTGCTCGCGATGGAGGTGAGCAGCCGCTCGCGGACGGCGACACAGGCCTTTTGCACGGCCCCGCCGGACATCCAAGTCTGGCGGCTGGCCGAAGTCGAGCCCGAAGAGCCGATGTCGGTCGTGCCCGGAGGCGCCAGGACGACGTCGACAACTCCGAGCACATCGCGGGCGATCTGCTGAGCAAGGGTGACGAAGCCTTGGCCGACCTCGACAGCAGCGCAGGTGATGGTGACCACGCCGTCTTCCAGCCGGCATCGTGCCGACGAGTAGTCGTCGAAGCCACCTCCGTACATGAGGTTCTTGATGCTCACGGCAAACCCGACACCACGCCGCACGCGATCGCGGTCGGCGGTTCGACCGGCGCCGCCGGGGAGCTCGATGTCTGCCGCTGTCATGGGGCCGCCGGTGGGAAGGGGAGCGGCGGCACAGCTCCGGATGACCTCGGCGACCGGCGCGGTTCCCCGCAGCACCTGCCCAGTGATCAGCGAGTCGCCGGACCTGAGCACGTTGCGGAGCCTCAGCTCGACCGGGTCGATCCCGAGCGCTGCCGCCAGCTTGTCCATCTGGGCCTCATGTGCGAAACAGGCCTGAACCGAGCCGAAGCCCCGCATCGCCCCGCACGGGGGGTTGTTGGTCCGGACCGCAACCGCCTCGACGACGGCGTTCTGGACTCGGTACGGTCCGGGCGCCATACAGGCGGCGTTCATGGTCACGGCCGTCGAGGTCGACAGGTACGCGCCGCCGTCGAGGATGATGCGCGCCTCGACCTTGACCAACCCGCCGTCGGCATCGGCGTGGTGGCGGTACGTCATGACCGCCGGATGCCTGTGGACATGGCCCAGGAACGACTCCTCGCGGGAGTAGACGATCTTCACCGGGCGCCCGGTGCGCAGCGCCAGGAGGCATATCTGCACCTGCATGCTCAGGTCCTCGCGTGCCCCGAAGGAACCGCCGACTCCGGCCAGGTGAAGCCTGACCTTCTCGAGCGGGAGCGCCAGGCACGCCGCCATCTGCTCCTGGTCGATGTGCAGCCACTGGGTGGCGATGTAGAGGTCGACACCGCCGTCTTCACCAGGGATCGCGAGCCCGGACTCGGGGCCCATCTGAGCCTGGTCCTGCATGGCCGTCTCATAGCGACCCTCGACCACGACTGCTCCGGTGGCGTCAGGATCGCCGGTACGGACCCTCTGACGGTGGAGCACGTTGCCGAGGGGGTGGATCGGCTCCGCGTCGGCCGCCACCACCGGATCGGTCACCGGCTCGGTCGGTGCGTAGTCGACGATGATCGCCGCGGCCGCACGTCGC
>Ga0187849_1002006_pt1 | contig 20347 bp, 20 predicted proteins | sample June2016WEW_4_10_2_FD_132412 | JGI IMG/M metagenome (GOLD analysis project Ga0187849, IMG submission 132412) | Peatland microbial communities from SPRUCE experiment site at the Marcell Experimental Forest, Minnesota, USA - June2016WEW_4_100 | ecosystem: Environmental > Terrestrial > Soil >...
CGGTCTGCCAGTTCACGGAGCCTCCGGCTCCGTGAACCTGGTGCGGTCGGAACACCGGGCCAGAGGCCCGGCTAACCGGCAGACCAGAGGTCTGCCCCACCCTCCCACCTGAACAGTTACTTTGCTTTTAAATCATGCCTTCGCGGTGCCTTGGGTCATGGGTCGCTTCCAAATGGGCACCACGCGTTTCATCTCGCCAATGAGCCATTGGCAGGCGGCAAAGGCCTCGCCGCGATGCGGGGCAACGATTTCCACCCAGAGCGAGGGTTCGTTGACTTTCACCACCCCCACCCGATGCGCCAGGCGCACGGATTCCAGGGGCCAGCGCCCGGCCATTTCGTCAAACAGCAGCCCGAACTGGCGCTCGGCCATGCGCTGGAAAGACTCGTATTCAAGGGCGCAGATCGGCGCCCCGTTCTCCATTCCGCGCACCAGGCCCAGAAAAGACACCACCGCGCCCATGCCGCTGGAGGCCGAGCGGCTGGCCAGCAAGGCCGCCTCATCGATGGGCGCATCGGTAATGATCAATTCCCGTTTCATTTCAGTTCCCCGCCTCAGCCGCAAAGATTCAAAGTAGAAACCGCTAATGGCTGCGCAAGCCCGTCTTTATTAGCGTTCATTAGCGCAGATTAGCGGTTCAACTGCATCGTCACCCGCCCTGAACCGGCGGGAAGAGCGAAACCTCGTCGCCTTCCCGCAACACGTAGCCGCGGTCCTGGTAGTCCAGACCCACCGCCATCAACGCCGATTTTTCCATCGCGCCCAGTTCGGGGAATCGGGCAGCCAAGGCCTTGAGCAGCTCGCCCAGTGTGCTGCCCTCCGGCACCGTTTCCCGGGTCTCGGCGCAGCCGGCCAGGTCCTTGAAGCGGGAGTAAAAACAAATCGTTACCGACAGGGCATTGCAGTCCTGGCCGGCGAGGCCATACACGCCGGGACGCAGCACGGCGACGAAGGGCAGGTTGCGGTAGCGCTCGGCAAAATCCAGCCCGTAGCCCACCACGAAAAAGTCGGGGATGTCGAACCCGACATAGTCGGCCTGGATGGTTTCAAGGCGGCGGGCGGTTTTGTTGAGCAGGACGCAAGTCCGGATGCGGCGCGGTTCCAGCGCTCGCAGCTTTGCCAGGACGCGCGCGAGGGTTTTGCCCGTGTCCAGGATGTCATCCACCAGCAGCACGTCGCGCCCGCGGACGCTCAGGCGCAGTTCCTTGGTGAAGACCAGTTGGCCGGGGTGGGTTGCGGCGCCATAGCTGGACACGCCAATGAAGTCCAGCCGCAAAGGCAGCGACAACTGGCGAATCAGATCGGCCAGGAACATCACCGTGCCGTTGAGCAGGGAGACGACGACCATCTCGCGGCCGGCGAAATCGCGCTGGATGTCGCGCGACATCGCCCGGATGCGGCGCGCGATCTGGTTTTCGGTAATGAGGATGCGCTCCAGGTCTTTGCGCCAGCGCGGCGGCACGCCGGCAGGGGAGCGCCCTCGCAGGACACTGCCAGGTCTTCGCATAAGCCTTGGTACTAAAGCACACCACCGGGTTGCCGGGCAAGGTTTCATAACTGTTCAGGGAAGGTCCGGACAGTCACGAAAAAGCGAGGTTGGGCCATCCCAACCTCGCTTCATGTCTTGAAAAACCGCTTGGGCGTGTGCCTGCAAGGCGGTCGGGTCGCAGAGTTGGAGCTCTGCCCTCCGCCGCTTAGTAATCCATCTCGCCCATGCCGCCGTGGCCGCCCGGCATCGGAGCTTTCTTGTCCTTCTCCGGGATCTCGGTCACCAGGCATTCGGTCGTCAGCAACAGGCCGGCAATGGAAGCCGCGTTCTGCAACGCCGTGCGAGTGACTTTCTTGGGATCCACCACGCCGGCTTTGACGAGGTCTTCGTAAATGTTAGTCGTCACGTTGTAGCCTTCGTTGCCCTTCCGGCGCTTGACTTCCTGGACGACTACGGAGCCTTCCACGCCGGCGTTGTCGGCCAGCGCGCGGGTCGGAAACTCGACAGCGCGCTTGACGATGTCAACGCCAATGCGCTCGTCTTCGTTGTCGGTCTTGACGGCTTCGATGGCCGCCAGGCAGCGGAGCAGGGCTACGCCACCGCCCGGAACGATGCCTTCTTCGACGGCTGCGCGTGTGGCGTGCAGGGCGTCTTCCACCCGGGCTTTCTTCTCTTTCATCTCGGTTTCGGTGGCGGCGCCGACGTTGATGACGGCCACGCCGCCGGCGAGTTTGGCCAGGCGTTCCTGGAGCTTCTCGCGGTCATAATCGGAGGTGGTTTCCTCGATCTGGCGGCGGATCTGGTTGACGCGGCCCTGGATTTCGGAACTCTTGCCGGAGCCCTCGACGAGGGTGGCGGTCTCTTTGTCCACCACGACGCTCTTGACGCGGCCCAGGTCCTCGAGGTTCAGGGTCTCGAGCTTGATCCCGAGATCTTCGCTGATGAACTTGCCGCCGGTCAGGATGGCAATGTCTTCGCACATGGCCTTGCGGCGGTCGCCGAAGCCAGGGGCCTTGACCGCGCACACATTGAGGGTGCCCCGCAGCTTGTTGACCACCAGCGTCGCCAGCGCTTCGCCCTCCACGTCCTCGGCGATAATCAACAGCGGCTTGCCGACCTTGGCGACTTTCTCGAGCATTGGCAGCAAGTCCTTGAGACTGCTGATCTTCTTCTCGTAGTTGAGGATGTAAGCGTCTTCAAGCCGGCATTCCATCGTCTCGGCGTTGGTCACGAAATAAGGCGACAGATAGCCCTTGTCGAACTGCATGCCTTCGACCACCTCGAGCGAGGTCTCGATGGACTTGGCTTCTTCCACCGTGATCGTTCCGTCCTTGCCCACTTTGTCCATGGCGTCGGCGATAATCTCGCCGATGGTCGTGTCCCAGTTGGCGGAAACGGTGGCCACCTGCTTGATTTCCTCTTTGTCCTTGACCTTCTTGGCGATCTTGTCGAGTTGGTCGACGGCAGCCACCACGGCCTTGTTGACGCCGCGCTGGATGCCGATGGGGTTGGCGCCGGAAGTGACATACTTCAAGCCCTCACGGTAGATGGCCTCGGCCAGCACCGTGGCCGTAGTCGTGCCGTCGCCCGCCGCGTCGCTGGTTTTGCTGGCCACTTCGCGGACCATCTGCGCGCCCATGTTCTCGTAGGGGTCTTCCAGCTCGACTTCCTTGGCCACGGTCACCCCGTCCTTGGTTACGGTCGGAGAACCGAATTTCTTGTCGAGCACGACGTTGCGGCCCTTGGGTCCCAGGGTGGCCGTGACGGCCCTGGCGAGTTTGGAGACACCCCGGAGCAGGGCTTGACGAGCCGACTCGTCAAAAAGCAATTGTTTGGCTGCCATAATAGATATGAATGGTTTGAGGTTGAGAGTTGATTGTTAGTCCAGGACGGCCAGGAGGTCGTCGGAGTTGAGGATCTTGTATTCCTTGCCGTCGAGCTTGATTTCAGTCCCGCCGTACTTGCTGACCAGCACGCGGTCCCCTTTTTTGACCTCGAAGGGGACCTTCTTGCCGTTATCATCGGTCTTGCCCGTGCCGACGGCTATGATGATGCTTTCCATCGGTTTTTCCTTGGCGGTGTCAGGGATAATGATTCCGCCTTTTTTGACTTCCTTCTCTTCGACCGCTTCCACCAGGACTCGATCGCCGAGGGGTTTAACATTTAGTGCCATAGGTTTTGGTTTGTCTTTGTTTTTTTGATTATGCCTCGAATCAAAATCCCGCCGCACTCGCTGCGGGAAACTTGTCCTTTAAGATTTAAGATTTCTTCTCATCCACCACTTCCGCGTCAATGATAGGCCCTTCGTCCTCCTTGCCGCCGGCTTTGCCCTGGCCGCCGCCCGCGCCGGGCTCGGGGCCGGCGCCGGGTTGCCCCTGGCCGCGAGCCGCCCGGGCCTTTTCCCCGGCTGCCTTGTACAACTGGGCCGAGACGGCCTGCCAAGCCTCGTTGAGCTTCTCGCCGGCAGAGCGGATCGCTGAGGCGTCGCCGCCCTTGAGCGCTTCTTTGACCGCGTTGATGGCCGATTCCATGTTGCTCTTTTCGGCCCCGGAGATTTTATCGCCGTTTTCCTTCAGGAACTTCTCGGAGCGATAGACGGCGTTGTCAGCCTCGTTGCGGGTCTCGATTTCCTCGCGCCCCTTGAGATCCTCTTCGGCGTGCGCCTCGGCATCCTTGCGCATCTTCTCGATCTCCTCCTTGCTGAGGCCGCTGCTGGCGGTAATGGTGATCTTCTGCTCCTTGCCCGTGCCCAGGTCTTTGGCGCTGACATGCAGGATGCCGTTGGCGTCGATATCGAAAGTGACCTCGATCTGCGGCACGCCGCGCGGCGCCGGGGGGATATCCGTCAAATGGAACTTGCCGATCGTCTTGTTGTCCCGGGCCAACGGGCGTTCCCCTTGCAGGACGTGAATCTCGACGCCCGGCTGGCTGTCCGAAGCGGTCGAAAAGATCTCGGATTTCCGCGTCGGAATCGTCGTATTCCGGTCGATAAGCTTGGTGAAGACGCCGCCCAGGGTTTCGATGCCCAGCGACAGAGGGGTTACATCCAGCAGCAACACGTCCTTGACCTCGCCCTTGAGCACACCGGCCTGAATGGCCGCGCCGACCGCGACCACCTCGTCCGGGTTCACGCCCTGGTGCGGGGGTTTGTTGACCAGGCTCCGGGCGGTGTCCACCACCTTGGGCATGCGCGTCATGCCGCCGACCAGCACCAATTCGTCAATCTGGTCCGCCGTGGCCCCGGCATCGCGCAGGCAATTCCTGACCGGCGTGATGGTGCGCTCGAACAGGTCGTCGCACAACTGTTCCATCTTCGCCCGTGTCAGCTTCATGCTGATGTGTTTGGGCCCGCTGGCGTCTGCCGTGATGAATGGCAGATTCATTTCATAGACTTGCGAACTGGACAGGGAGATCTTCGCCTTTTCGGCTTCCTCCTTGATGCGTTGCAGGGCATCGGGCTGCTTCCTCAAGTCCATGCCGTTCTCCCGCCGGAATTCCTCCAGTATCCAATCCATTATCCGCCCGTCCCAGTCGTCGCCCCCCAGGTGGGTGTCGCCGTTGGTGGCCTTCACTTCGAACACCCCGTCGCCAATCTCCAGCACCGATATGTCGAAGGTGCCGCCGCCCAGGTCGTAAACCGCAATCTGCTCGTCCTTCTTCTTGTCCAGCCCATAAGCCAGGGAGGCGGCGGTGGGCTCGTTGATAATCCGCAGCACCTCCAGGCCGGCGATCCGTCCGGAGTCCTTGGTGGCTTGCCGCTGGGAGTCGTTGAAATAGGCCGGCACGGTGATCACGGCCTGGCTAATCTTCTCGCCCAGGCGCATCTCGGCGTCGGCCTTGAGCTTGGCCAAAATCATCGCCGAGATTTCGGGCGGACTGAACTGTTTGGGCTTGCCCTCCACTTCCACTTCCACGCAGGCATCCCCATTGGGCCCGGCAACGACCTTGTAAGGCACTCGCTTGCGCTCTTCCTCCACTTCGGAGTACTTCCGGCCCATGAAACGCTTAATCGAATAAATCGTGTTCCTCGAATTCGTGACCGCCTGGCGTTTTGCCGCGTCGCCCACCAACCGCTCGCCGCTCTTGGTGAACGCCACGATTGACGGTGTGACCCGCCGTCCTTCAGAGTTCTCCAGCACTACCGGCTCTCCGCCCTCCATGGCTGCCATGCAGGAGTTCGTCGTGCCTAAATCAATGCCAATTACCTTTGCCATAAATTGTCCTGGATATAGCTAAAATCCAACCTCCCTTTAGCAATGGCGATGCCAGGGTGCTATGATTGCGCATACAGGCCATGTAAGCCATTCATGTAAAGAAACTTACAAACTGAGCTTCGCTTCTGTTCACACCTCCAAAAGTGTGACAGGTGAGACATTGTGGCGCCAGTCCAGACCTTTGTGTCACACTTTCCTGGCACACTCAAACTGCGCCTTGATCGACAAATCCGCGCAAAGCGGATTAGAGCGGAATAAGGCGGAAGAGCGTGTATTGCAAGGGGTTACGCATGGAAATAGGCCCAGCCGGGGGGGGGCACAATTCCGCGCAGATTTTGGAGGTCGTGACAATCCCGCGCAGGCGAATGGAAGGGGTCAGACCATAGCTTGGGCTGGTTCAAGCTTCGGCAACACGAGGCTCAGGCTCGCATGATCGCCGGTTTTGCGGGCTCCGCACGAAGATTCGCCTGTGCGGGGAAACGACGTCTTGACCGCTTCTTCCGTTCAACCCAACACCAGGAGAGCCAGGGCGGCAAAGCGGCGGTAGCCCTGGTCGAAGGTGACCAGCCGGGTATGGCTCTCGACGGCCAACGCCGCCAGGAACGCGTCGGTCCAGAGCGCATGGGATGGCGAACCGGAGTTGGCCAGGCTGCGGAATCTGGCGTCCAGCCCCGGCGGTTCGCTGAGGAACACCGTCCGCGGGTCTTGCGCCAGGCGGTCGTAGGTTCTCCACGCATCCTGCTGGCTTTGCACGAACTGGCCCATGATTCCGGAGTTGGTAAGGTGACGCAGCAGGGCCATCTGGGCCACGCGGCAGAAGGCGCACGTGCCGTCAAGCTGCGCGTCGAACCACGCCTTGGCTTTGCCATGATGGGCATGGTCTGAAAACGCCAGGGCCAGCCAGAGGTTGGCGTCGGCCAGATCAATCACCCCAGAGGCTGGCATCGAGTTCCTCGGGTGTTGGATCGATAATGCGCTTGCCGTCCCCACGGATTAGCGGCAGCGTCACACGCTGCCGGACGGGGCTGGGCTCCGCAGATTGGTGGCCCAGGCTCGGCAAGATCGTCAAGAGCCCGCTGGCTTTCTCCGGGAGCTTCTCCGGTTCGCGGGCGACAATTCGGCCGTGCTCGATCTCCACTTCAACCGTCACATAACTCATGCCAGCAGTTTAGTTCGTTGAACGCCACTGGCCAACCGAATTCTTCCGGCGCCCGGCAAAACCATTCGCCAGCCGCTCGGGGAAGGGCGGGTCACGATTTCGCGCGCCGCTGTAGCGGGGTCAGAACAGAGTATTGATTCTGCTGAAAAACCCCTCGGATCAAAAAGAGACAGTGAAAAAGACCATGTCTGATGTATCCCTCGGTCATTCAAATCGCGTATGGACCAAATTAGCGCGTAAGAATTCCCGACACTTTTCGTGCATCTCCGCTTATCTTCAAAAACAGGGGGTTTTTCAGCGGAATCAGTATTTTCATTATTACCAGCGTTGGAGGCGTTCTTCTTCTCGCGGTAGAGGAGGCAAGCAACGTGGGTGGGGACTCCCATGTGCAAGCGCTCCGCAATCCATGCCAGCGTCATCGTGGTCTCGCGCCGCAGCCGCGCGGCAACCCTGACCTTACGGGGGTCGCCCTTCCGCCGCGCCCCCAGTTGCTCGGCAGTCCAACCCAAACTCCGGAGCCCTTCCCGAAGAATGCGCTCGGCCTTGGCCCGAAAGGGTCCGGTCCAACCTCTTTTGCATCATTTTGCTCCCCGTCCTTGTCGTCCGGGCATCCAGCGGGTCAGACGACCCAGCTCGTCCGAAGGCCGGCCGGGCGGTTCGCCAAGAGCCTTGCCAAAGTCCCGTGTCAGCACTATCCTAACTGGTGCCAGACTTCGTTTTCATAGGGCAAATGTTCGGGATCGCCCCGACTCGCTTCGGCCACCACTTCCTGGGAGGCCATACAGGCGAATTCCGCGCGGCGGCGCTGCCACCAATCGCGCGTGACCTGCTGGCTCGCCGCCGTGAGCAGATCTCGGCTCGGATCCGCCACCAGGCAAATCACGATGCTCGTTTCGATGTAAACGGTTTCCATTTATCCGACGGCCGAACTCTAGGCCCCCCAAGCCTCGTTGGTCAAGAACCACGGATGGACACGGGTAAACATGGATTTGGGCCTTATCGGTGTTTATCCATCCGTGGTTGAAACTTCCGCCGCCACTGGGGCCTTTCGGCCTTTCGACCGAGGTGTTTCCCCAGTTGCTTTTCCGCCAGGGATTATGGGAGAATGCGCCCACAGCGGCCGCCAAAATGAATATTCATCACTTGGAACTGTTTTATTACGTCGCGCGCCATGGCGGCATAACGGAGGCCGTGCGCAATATTCCATACGGAATCCAGCAACCCGCCGTGAGCGGACAGGTCGCACAGTTGGAGGAATTCCTGGGCGTCACTCTGTTTCAGCGACGGCCCTTTGCGCTGACGCCGGCCGGTGAGAAGCTCTACCACTTTGTGCATCCGTTTTTCTCCAACCTGGAAACGATGGCGGCGGAGCTCCAAAGCGGCAAGGCGCGGCAAATCCGGATTGGGGCCTCGACCCTGGTGCTTCGGGACCATCTGCCGGCGCTGTTCCGGAGTGTGCGTCAGAAATTCCCGAATCTTAAAGTCACCTTGCGCGAGGGGTATCAGGCCGAATTGGAGGCGATGTTGCAGAAGGAAGAACTGGACCTGGCGGTGACGGTGATCGAGAAGAAATCGGCCCCCGGCATTCACTCCGTGGCGTTAATCGAGGTGCCTTTGGCCTTGCTGGTCGAAAAGAGCAGCCCGATCACTTCGGCAGACCAACTCTGGCAGCGGGATAAGATCGACGAACCGTTGATTTGCCTGCCGGCCGTGGAGGCCATCTGCAAGCATTTCCAGCAAGGGCTGTTGCGGGCAGGGGTGGACTGGTTTTCGAGCATCGAGGTGAGTTCGCTCGACCTGATCGAGACCTACGTGGCCAACGGGTTTGGCATCGGGCTGTCGGTGCTGGCGCCCAAGGCGGCGTTGTCCCTCAACATCCGTGCTTTGCCGCTGCCGGGTTTTGCGCCGGTGGTGGTTGGAGCGCTCTGGCGGGGCAGGCCCTCCGCCCTGCTCCAGGCATTCCTGGCCGGAATGCAGGTGCATGCCAAACGCCTCGATGAGTAAGCCTTGAGTGGCCGATGTCGGGACGGGTTTGCCTTGATTCAAGACACGAAGCGCCGCCTGGCTCTCACGCACCACGTTCTGTCCCTGTTGCCGGCCCCTCTCCAGGCGCTGGAAACCGCGCAGCGCGGCTTTGGTGGCAATGAAAATGCTGACCAGGAAGAGTTCGACCGCCAATCCAATGGGTGAGGATGCAGAGGTGGTCGTAATAGAAAGGCCGCCATGTGTCTGTCAACGCCAGCAACCAGCCGTCGAGCCAGGGGCCCTGCCCGGGGCTTTACCCTGGTTGAGGTGGTGATGTCCCTGGCCGTCCTGGCTTTGGTGATGGGCAGCGTCATTCTCTGTTACATCCAGAGCTGCGAACGCGCGCTGTGGACTGGCTATGCGCTGGCCGCCCAGGGTCTGGCCATTCGACAGCTCGAACAGGCCCGGGCGGCGGCCATGGACCCCAATGGGCCGGTCTGCGAGCTGACCAATATCGCCCCCGGCGGCACGACCACCACTGTGGCCAGCCTCGATCTCCCGGTCCCGGCCACCACCAATTACGTATGGGCCACCAACTACGTCGGCATCAAGCTGGTGACCAACTCCCTCAGTCCCCTGGTCACCGTTTACATGGTGCGGGTGGATACGGTTTGGCCCCTCGCGCGGAACGGCCAGGTGCAGTACTTCAGCAACACCGCCGCCTGCTACTACTCGGAGGACTACTGAGCCATGAAGCCCTTTGCGCCCCAGGCCCGGACTCTGCGCCCAGCCTCCGCCCGGCGGCGCCGGGCCATGACCCTGGCGGAAATGCTGGTGACGATGGGCATCTTCTCGCTGGTCGTTATCGGGATGGTTTACGTGCAGATGTTCATCATGAAATATGATGAAATGACTTGCAGTCAGGTCGGCGCGAGCGAAATGTCGCGCATGACCTTCAACGACCTGGTCAGTGACATCCGCAGTTCCTGGACCTGGGCCGTGGGCACCGGCAACCAGAGCAGTTTCACCCCGGCCCCCAACAGCTCCCCGCAGGAAGGCAACGCGCTGCAGCTCAGCCTCACCCAAAACACCAACAACTTCGTCCGCTACTTTTTCACTACCAACGCCACGGCCACGGTCACGAATTTCTCGCTGTGCCGCATGACCAACGGCATGTCCTCGTGCGCCGTTATCGCCCAAAACCTGACGAATAATTTCTACACGAACATGTTCGTGGCCGAAGATTACCTGGGCAACATGCTCACCACCTATCGCTACAAATACGTGATTCACGTCACCCTGGAGTTCTGCCAATACCAGTATCCCCTCACCAAGGTTGGCCCGGGCTACTACTACGATGATTACAAGATGGAATTCCGGGTGGCTTCCCACAACCAATGACTGCCTGTGAAAACCAGACTTGCCCTCCATCGTTCTTCGGCCGGCTACTCGCTCCTGATGGTGATGTCGGCCGCCGCGGCCCTGCTCCTGGTGATGGGCACGACCATGATGCGGACCTCGAGCCTCGTGCTGACCAACAACCGCAATCAACGGTACACCTCCGGCCTCTACGCCGCTGAGGCCGCCGTCGAGAAAGTCGTTGCCCGCATGCGCAACGACTATGCTAACGGCGGCACGATCAGCAACAATCTCTCCGTTTACCGGACACTGGTGCCCACCGCCGCCGAAGACCCTTACTGGGGCAATTTCCAGTTCTCCGACAGCCGGGGCAACGCCAACGCCACATACGTCCAGTGCATTTCCAATACGTGTTACACCCTCCTCTCCGGGCCCTACGCCGGCCTCCAGGGATGGAGCACCGTCTATCGGGTCCTGTCGAACGTCACCCAGACCAACTCCGGCTACAACATCACCAACGCCTTGCAGGAAGATGTGCAATGTGACATAGTGCCGATGTTCCAGTTCGCCATTTTCTACAACAGCCTGCTCGAGTTCACCTGGGCGGCGCCCCTGACGGTCCGCGGCCCGACTCACTCCAACGGCAGCATCTACCTCGGCTCCAGTTCGCCTCTGACCTTTACCGCGTTCGTCTCGGACAGCGGCGTCATGACGATTACCGCCTGGGGGGGCCATACGCTCAGCCAATATACCGGCACGATCAGCTTTGCCACCAATGTCTTTGGGGGATACGCGACCAACTACCCTGTCCTGACCCTGCCCATCGGCACGAACAACACCCCTGACGCGGTGCGTCAAGTGGTGGACATGCCTCCCGTGGGCGAAAGCCCGACCTCCGCGATGGGCCAGTTGCGCTACTACAATATGGCGGCCATGGACCTGCTGGTCAGCAACTCGACCGTGACGTCGATCATCAAGAGCTCCTCCACCGATCCGTCCCCCATCACCCTCGTCGTGACCAACTACGGCACCAACAGCCTGGGCCTGACCACCAATTTCCCCTTCCTCTCGGTCACCCCCACCTTTACTGACCAGCGCGAAGGCAAAACCGTCGTGACGACCCAGATCGATATGGGCAAACTGAGCACCTGGGCCAGCACCAATTCCTCCATCGCCGCCAAGTGCCCTAGCACCGGCCCTTTCAACATCCTCTACGTCGCCGACAACCGCACCGTGACCGCCGCTCAACTTGCCGCCGTCCGCCTCACCAATGGCACCGTCCTGCCTGCTGCTCCGAAGCCTGACGGGTCCCCGAGCGGCTTCACGGTCGCCACCCCGAACCCGCTCTACGTCTGGGGCAATTACAACTGCACCAACGCGGCCTACCTCAACACCACCAACACCTCCGCCACCGTGCCGGCGTCGCTCATCGCCGACGCCCTGACCGTCCTCTCGCCCAGTTGGAAGGACTCCGCCAGCAATCAGTCCTTCGCGAGCGGGGTCCGCGTCGCCACCAGCACCACGATCAATGCCGCCATCCTGGCGGGCGTGGTCTATACCGCCGGCTCGGGCGGCAACTCCCCTTTCAGCGGGGGAGTCGTCAACCTGCCGCGCCTGCTCGAAGACTGGGGCAACGGCGGTGCCGTGACGCTGACCATCAACACTTCCATGGTCAACCTCTATAACAGCGTCGTCGCCACCGCGCCCTGGCAGGTCCCCGGCACCTATTACTATGCCCCCACTCGCAATTTCAATTTCGATCAGAATTTCACGAACCAGAATCGGCTGCCCCCCGGCACGCCGATGGTCTATTACCTCTATCGCCAAGCCTGGACTGTCCCGCCTCCGGGCACGGCGAACTATTATGTCGGCTCATAACGGGCGCCCTCGGACCCTCGCCAAACCCGCCCTGTCCGCCTGGCGGGCCCGGGCCCGATGCGCGCTCTTCCTGGCCCTGGTTCATGGGTGGGGCTTTTCAGCCGGCGCCGCAGACCCGGCAACCGGCTCCCCGGCTGGACCCCTTCCTCTCCAGGCCGAGGTCAGGACGGACAATGAGCCGGGCTCTCTGCCGGCGCGCCGTGCTTTCGTGACCGCCGGCACCAACCGGTTCGCCTTCAGCGTGCCGGAAGGATTCCGCCTCGACTCTTCAAGCCAGGAGTTGGTCTCGCTCATCAGCAGCGATTACCATTCCCTGCTGACGTTCCGCATCGCCGCCCCGGCGGCCCTTGCCGGCCAGGAACCCCCGGCGGCGGTCTGGCGCGAAGCCGTGCTCCAGCGGCATCCCGGCGCCACAATCCTCCGGCAGTTCACGCTCACCGCCGCCAATCGCACCGGCCCCGCCTTCGACGCCGTCTGGAGCGCCCCCGGCGGCCTGCAACGCAACCAGCGCGTCGCCTTCATCCCCGCGTTGGCCGGGACCCTCGAGTTCAGCCTCGTTTGCACCACCGACGCATTTCATAAAGCCCAATACGACCTCAATTTCCTCCTGCTCACCTTTCGCGCCAGCGACGCCCAGGGCAAGCTCGATTTGCCCCGGTTCTCCAACAAGTTCTGATTTTGTCACGCTCACGACGGCGCCGCCGCGGAAACTCTGATCATTTCCACCGCTGTCGTACTTCTCGAAAAAAGCCATCTGGTTCGGCATCGCCGGGTCGGTGGAACATGGCCGGACGGTGTACCTCGCAGTCGGCTGGACGCCGGGCCACGGAGCCGGGGCCGCCGTCGGTTCCGCGGCCAGGGCCGCCTTGATTTCGCCGGCGATATCAAGTCTTCGCACATTGAGCCGCTTCTCGGCGATTTGCGTGTATTCCTCCGAGTGGTCGCAGATGACAGCGCAGCGGCCCATGTTCCGCGCGGCCTCGGCCGTCGTCCCGGAGCCGCTCATTGGATCCAGCACGAGGTGGCTCTGCAGTTGCGCTTCGTTGAGGAAGTGCTCGATGTAAAGCCCGGCGCCGGGATGCGAAAGATGCAGGCACGTCATCTGCGCCGACCGCCAGCCGCGAATGACCGAAGGATTGTTCTTGAAGTACCACGTTAGCCAGGCGACGAACCTCAGCGGTTGCGGAATCCGCTCGACAAATGGGGCGATGATTTCGGGAAAACCCCAGAGGTAAATGTGCTGGGAGGCCTCTTTGGCCTCATCCAGAATCCCCAAGACATAGGAAACGTAGTCGTCGCGAACGCCGCCGACGCCCTTGTTGTACCACGGATCAAGCACTGCCGTGGAAAACGGTGCGCGGAGGAGCTTGGCCAGTTTGAGCGTGTCATGCACGTCCCCTGGAGGGAGAATTGCGATGCCGTCGCGGGAGAGGGCGTCCGCGACGGCCTCCTGTACAGTCACGAGGGCCTGCTGGCCGGCTTTGGCGTATGCCATAAACCGCATAATGCTGGCCGCGATGACTATGCGTCCACATACGATGAGTAGCATCGTCGCAACAGCCACCGGTGATTGACTTGCCCCGGCGAAACTACTTGCTCTCGTTGGAATTGGCGGCGGCGGGTAGCGGCACATTGCGGCGCATTTTCAGCCCGCGGCCCAGGCGGGGCGGTTTCCCAGGGCGTTGCCCGGGCTGGCGTGCGGCGCGCTTTCAGCGCGGGGCGCCGGAAATCGGTGCAGGGCGCCGGATCAGGGGCCGGAAGCCGGGAAACCGTTGAAAACGGTTTCCACTGTTCCTTGCCGGTCCTGCACCGCGCTGAGGCGGCGGTGTTAATGAAAGCGGGCCGGTTGCTTGGCAGAGGTCTGCGCCCTTGAGCGCGGGGCCAGCGACAAAGTCGCCGAAACGGGCCCCATTCCTTGACTGTAGGAGACGACGTAAGGAGTCTCTGATCAATGGCCCCCTGAGCAGGCATTCGCTGTGCCCGAAAGCCAATCAGAGACTCCTTACGTCGTCTCCTACAATGGTTCGCGGAGAACTTTGTCACTGGTCCTGGGTTTTGGGCGGATTTCGAGCAAATTTGGTTTTGACTCCCGGTATTGGCGGGGTATGCTGGGCACTCTTGTTCGAGAGATAAGGACTTATGGCAAAACTGACGGTTAGAGATTTGGATGTTCGAGACAAGCGCGTGTTCGTGCGGGTGGACTTCAATGTGCCGCTCGAGGAGAAAGACGGACAGGTGGTCATTACCGACGCCACGCGCATCCAGGAGACCGTGCCGACCCTCAAGCTGTTGAGCGAGCGGGGTGGAAAACTCATCCTCGCCTCGCACCTGGGCCGGCCCAAAGGCAAACGCGAGCCTTCGATGTCCCTGCGGCCGGTGGCCGCCCGGCTCCAGGAATTGCTGGATCGCCCGGTGAAGTTCATCGACGATTGCATCGGCGATAAAGTGGAGCAGGCCGCCGGGAGCATGAAGGCTGGCGAGGTGCTCCTGCTGGAAAATGTCCGGTTCCACAGCGAGGAAGAGGCCAATGACCCGGTTTTTGCGGAGAAATTGGCGAGAGTGGCCGAGGTTTATGTGAACGATGCCTTCGGCTCCGCCCACCGCGCCCATGCCTCGACCGAAGGGGTGGCCCGGGTGGTGGCCAAACGCGGCGGCCTCTGCGCTGCCGGCCTGCTCATGGAACGCGAGCTCAAGTTTCTCGGCGAAGAGCTGGAGAACCCCGCGCGTCCATTCCTGGTCATCCTGGGCGGCGCCAAAGTCTCCGATAAGATCCAGGTCATCGACCGGCTTCTGGACAAGGCCGATACCTTGCTCATCGGCGGCGCCATGGCCTACACTTTCCGCCTGGCGCAAGGCTGCAAGACGGGCAAGTCCCTGGTCGAACCGGACAAGACCCAGGTGGCCAAATCGGCCCTGGCCAAGGCCGCCCAGCGCCAGGTGAAGTTCCTCCTTCCGGTCGACGACGTGGTGGCCGTGCCGGTCAAGACGGACAAACTGGACAAGAAAGGCAAACCGGTCATCGATTACCGCGACATCCGTGTCAACCGGGACATGAATTGCCCCGATGATGCTGCCGGACTGGACATCGGTCCCGCGACGCTAAAGCTCTACTGCGGGGAGGTCGCCAAGGCCAAGACCATCCTCTGGAACGGCCCCATGGGATTGTTCGAAGACAAGCGATTCGCCGAGGGAACCAATGGCGTGGCCCGGGCGGTCGCCGACGCGGCACTGAAGAACGGGGCCAAGAGCATCATTGGCGGCGGCGACAGCGTCAAGGCGGTCAACAAGGCCAAGCTCGGCGACAAGGTCACCTTCATGAGCACCGGCGGGGGCGCGAGCCTTGAATTCCTGGAAGGCCAGGTCCTGCCCGGCGTGGCAGCCCTCACCGACAAAACCCCCGACTCACCATGAATAAAGAACGCAAACTTATCATCGCCGGCAATTGGAAGATGAACAAGACCGTGGCCGAGGCGCTGGATCTGGTGCGCGGCCTCAAGCTCGAGCTGGGCAATGTCAAGGAGGTTGATATCGTGGTCTGTCCCCCGTTCACCGCGCTGTCCGAAGTGTCGAAACTCATCCTCGATTCGATTATCCGCCTGGGGGCCCAGAACATGAGCCAGAACAACGTCGGCGCGTTCACTGGGGAGATAGCCGCCGTGATGCTCAAGGAATTCTCGGTGCGCTATGTCATCCTGGGCCACTCCGAGCGGCGGCAGTACCAGAAGGAATCGGACGCGCTCATTGCCAGCAAGGCCCTTGCGGCCCATGCGGCCTCTCTCAAGCCGATTGTCTGCGTTGGCGAAACCCTGGCCGAGCGGGAGGCCGGCCAGACCGAGAGGGTGCTCGAGACCCAGGTCCGGGGCAGCCTGGCCGGGCTGAGCAAAGACCAGATGGCCGAGACCATCATTGCCTACGAGCCCGTTTGGGCCATCGGCACCGGCAAGACCGCCACCACCCCGCAGGCCCAGCAAGCCCACTCTTTTATCCGGCGCCTGGCAGGAAGTATCTTTGACGAAACAGTTGCCCGCCGCGTCCGGATTCAATATGGTGGCAGTGTCAAACCGGCCAACGCGCGCGAATTGATGAGCCAACCGGATGTGGACGGCGCGCTGGTGGGCGGGGCATCGCTGGAAGCGCGCGGCTTTGCCGACATAGTGAAGAATTCGATTTGATTCAGGAGATAATTATGGCGTTCCTTATCGGTTTGTTGACTGCGGCGATGGTATTGACCTGCTTCGTGTTGATCTTGCTGGTGCTGCTGCAGCTTCCCAAGAAGGAAGCGGGCGCCGGTTTGGCCTTTGGCGGCGCCGCCAGCGATGCGCTCTTCGGCGCCGGCTCCGGCACCGTCCTGACCAAGATCACCAAGTACCTTGCCACCCTGTTCTTTGTCCTGGCGGTGATGCTCTCGGTAATGTATAGCATTAGTAATCGCCGAGGCAAATCGAACTTCCAGAAGCTGCTCGCCCAGCCCAGCAAAGCGCCGGCCGCCGCCACCGCGCCCGCAGCTTCCACCGCCCCGGCGCCCGCCTCGACGCTGCCCGGGGCCGCCGCAACCCCCGGCTCGAACCTGCTCATGACGACCCAGACTGCCGAGGCGGCCAACCAGCCTGCCACGGCCACCAATCCCGCCTCGACGACACCCACCAACAAGCCGCCCGCGTCTTCGACGCCGAAGTAGAGTCTGTCTCAAACGCTCCCTCTACAGCGCAGCATCGGCATCTGCATCTGCACACGTGGAAGAGGTCCCTGGATTTCTGGCCGACGCCTCCGGGTCTTGTCCCGGAGGGACACTTGAGAATAGCCCAACGTTTCAACGTTGGGTTTGGCCAAGCTGAGGCATCAGTCCCGAAGGGACGGCTGAAACGACGGGCCCTTTCGACCGTCCCTTCGGGACTAATCCTCCTATACCGTGCGGTTCCCCAACGTTGGAACGTTGGGCTATTCTCAAGCATCCCTTCGGGATGAAACGGAACGGCGCCCACTCTGTTTCCGGGGGAACTTAATACTGTCGAACTAATTTCTCAACCGCCTCCCTCTTCCTCGAAGACAAACGCGCCGTAGCCGACGACCCGTTGGCGCGGCCCGCCGGTGTCACCGGAATTGCGCAGATCAAGGGTGCGGGCACGCAACGGCCGGCGGCGGGCCGCCTGCAATAGGCCGCAGATCGGCCGTCGTCCGCAGGCGCCGTCCTCGCTGATGCCCTCTGGCGAGAGGGCTTCGATGGCCGTGGCCGTGGCCTTGTCCAATTGTTGGGCGACAGTCGAGACGTAGTAATGGCTAAGGTCGGAGCTGATGATGATGCAAGTTTCCGGTCCGCCCCACAGGGCGTCCAGGACCCGGCTGACGGCTTCGGGCTCCGCTTGCCAGACCAGCAGCGGAACCAGGGCAAAACCGCCCAGGACCGTTTGGAGAAAGGGCAGTTGCACCTCCAACGAGTGCTCCTGAGCATGGGCCCTATCATTGACGCTGACGTCCGGGAGTGAGGCCAGTTGCCGGAGGCCCTCCGCATCCACGGGCACCAGGCCCAGCGGCGTGGCAAAGGCTGACACCGAGACCGTGGCCAGGCCGTCGAAGACGACGCGGTGGGCCGGCCCCACCAGGACCACGCGTTTGATCGTGTCTCGGGCCGGGGCCAGGCGGGCGTAGGCTGAGGCGGCAATGGGACCGGAGAACATATAGCCCGCGTGCGGGACAATCAGGGCCTTGGGGGCGGGCCCGGCGCCGGCGGCCGCATTGCCGAGCAGCAACTTCACCAAACTGCGGAGCTCCTCCGGGTCGTTGGGATAAAATTGCCCCGCCACCGCTGCCGGGCGAACGCCCTTCGGTTCGGTGTCATCCTGTGCCGGATGTTTCATAAATATCCGTGTTAGCATAGTGGCTCAGCCTTCGGATTGCGGCAGAGCCACTGCCCGCGGTTGACGGCGCCAGAACTGAGCGGCGCCCTGGCCGGTCTGCACCCGGGCGGGGTCTCCGGGCCAGAGGCCCGGGATGGGTGTCCGGCATCGGGGGCACTCTCCCGAGGCAGTGAGGTTGTATTGGGCCACCAGGTAGCCTCGGCGGGCGATCAAGAGTTGGCGGCACTTGGGACACCACGTGTGCTCCCAGTCGCCGACCTGGCCAGGGGCATTGCCTGCATAGACGAAACGCAGACCCTCCTCGGCGCCGATTTCCGCAACCTGCACCAACCGGGCCGAGACGGTATTGGGCGGGGCGGTCATCTTGTAGTTGGGATGAAAGGCGGTGACGTGCCAGGGGATGTCGGGGCTGACCGAACAGATGAACCGGGCCATCCGGCGCGTCTCCTGGTCGCTGTCATTGAACCCGGGCACCAGGAGGGTGACGACCTCGAGCCACAGCCCGCGCTCATGGACCATGCGTATGCTTTGGGTGACGTGCTCGAGCACACCGCCCAGCGAGCGGTAGCGCTTGTCATCGAAACTCTTCAAATCAATTTTGTAAGCCACAATCCACGGCTGGAGAAAATCCAGCGCCTCGGCGGTGGCGTTGCCGTTGGATACGAAGGCGCAGGCCAGCCCGGCGGCCTTGGCCTCTTGAAAGACAGCCACGGCCCATTCGGCGGTAATGAGCGGCTCGTTGTAGCTGGAGACCACCAACCGGGCGCCCAGCCGCCGCCCGGTCTGCGCCAGTTGCTCGGGCCTTACGCTCTGGATGGGGGTTGCCGAGGCCGGGTCGCGCAGGGCCTGGCTCGTCACCCAGTTCTGGCAATACCCGCAATGAAAATCACAGCCCAGCATCCCGAAGGTGAGGGCATCGCTGCCGGGATAAACGTGATAGAACGGCTTCTTTTCGACTGGATCGCATTGGACGCCGGCGACATAGCCGAAGGGCACGCGCAATTGGCCGGCCTGGTTGAAGCGCACCTTGCAAATGCCGCGCCGGCCCGGAGGGATTAGACAGCGGTGGCCGCAAGCCAGGCACCGAACCCGTTCGCCCTCGGCGCGCCACAACGAGCCCACTGCCGTGTGGCGGTCCAGGACCTCCGCCAGCGCTGGGTTGGCGACGGAGGATTTCAGCCCCGCCGACGGCAGGCCGCCTGCAAAGCCGGAAACGGCAGCCGAAAAATCCGGGTCGGGCCTCGAGTCCATGCCCAGTACTCTGGCCCCGCCCGCCGCCGATGTCAAAGGGTTTAGGGGTTGTGCCAAGCCACACGCTGTTTCATATTGGCCCCGGACACGACGCGTTTATGCAGCAGATGAGAGCGAAATCCGCCCGATATGGAAGAACCCGAAGTTCCCACTGAGCATCTGCAAGAGGAAATCGGCCACCGAGTGTCGCACAGTGCCGAGCCGTGGACGCTGGGTGTCGCGTTGACTTGTGCGCTTCTGGCCGGGATGGCGGCTGTGGCCTCGATGAAAGCCGGGCACTATGCGAATGAAGCGATGATTTTGCAGATCGAATCTGCCAACCAGTGGAATTACTTTCAGGCCAAGAGCATCAAGGAGGCGCAGTTGAAGACCAAAGTGGAGATCCTCAACGCGCTGGGCAAGCTCATGTCAGAAGCCGACCAGAGCAAGGCGGCGGAGTACAGCCAGGACAAAGAGCAGATCCAAAAAAAGGCCGAGGAACTGAGCACGGAGGCCAGGCATTATTTGCATACGCACCACATCCTGGCGCACAGCGTCACCATGTTCCAAATCGCCATCGCGGTAGGGGCCATTTCCGTCCTGACAAAGAGACGCCTGTTCTGGTTGGTCAGTCTGGGCTTTGGGGTGGTTGGGCTGCTCTTTGTGGCGCAATGGTTGCTGTCCCTCGGCGAACATTAGACCTGCCCTCGTGGAGCACTCGTGTCCAGAGTATGAAATCAGGAACTCAGGAAATGAACCGTTTGACTGGGGTCGGATCCAATGCAAAATAGGTGAATGACTAAACTGACTCGCTTTTGGTTGGCAGCGCCCTGGCTTGCCATGTCAGTGCCCCTGGCCGCGGCCCAGTGGCCTCAATATCGCGGCCCGGGCGCCGACGGCGTGGATGACAGCCAGGCCCTGCCGGTCACCTGGAACGTCGAGTCCGGCCAGAACATCCGTTGGCAGACTCCGCTTCCGGGCCTGGCTCATGCGAGTCCCATTGTCTGGGGCGACCGCGTCTATGTTGCCACGGCGGTAAAACAGACCGGCGAAGGGGAGCTTAACCCGGATATTTCATAACCCGACGCGAAATTTGACCAAAAAGCTCTGCGGTAGCCCTGATTTTACTGAGCCTTTCACATTGGCGGCGGTCTGCTCTGCTGGCGACAGGGTGTTGGGAGTTTAGCCCACCCGCCGA
>Ga0187849_1002008_pt1 | contig 20309 bp, 19 predicted proteins | sample June2016WEW_4_10_2_FD_132412 | JGI IMG/M metagenome (GOLD analysis project Ga0187849, IMG submission 132412) | Peatland microbial communities from SPRUCE experiment site at the Marcell Experimental Forest, Minnesota, USA - June2016WEW_4_100 | ecosystem: Environmental > Terrestrial > Soil >...
CTTTATGCTCGTCAGCACGCTGGAAGTTCTCGTGTTGAAATCAGCGCCCTGGTATCCAACCCTTCCGATCACTTTGCGGGCAATTTCGGAAAGACTAAAGGCGGCTTGCGAAGCGAATCTTGCCGCGATGAAGACTATCGAAGCGGCGAGCGAACACTCGGCGATTATCCTGGAGTAGGGGTCCTGCACCAGGAAGTGGTCCACAATGGCATCGCTGATGATATCACAGAGCTTGTCCGGGTTGCCCTCCGTCACCGATTCCGACGTAAGCATGAAGTTATTTTTCATCTCTTTTGCCCCTTGAGCCTCTTGCGAAGCTTCCGCGAGATTCTGCTATAACGTTTTGGGACATGCTTCATTATTTTCCGCATCCTCACGTTTGCCTTTACCCTTAGTCGCCTCGTTTACAAGGAGCGGCAGGATCGCGCTGATCCCGATTATGGCATGATCGATGAGGCTTAAAGGCGCGATCCCGAGAAGACTGGAAAGCCCCGGGACGACAGAAGTGAGCAGTTGCAGGCCGAGCGAGCCTCCAAGCGCCAGGGTGAGGTACCTGTTCGGGGGGAGCTTCTCCTCGTCATAGATTTTAACATTTGGCGAGCGGCAGCTTATGGCGTGGAGCAACTGGGCGAAGGTGAGACTCTGAAAAGCTATAGTGGAGGCCTTCTGTCCAATCCCGTAACGGGCCAGACCCGCCCCATAGGCGCCAAGGGTTGCAAGGCTGATTACGCCGGCTTCGATCCCTATTCGCTTGAAATCCGACCTCCCTATGATCGGCTCTTGAGGGTCGCGAGGCGGCCGCTCCAGTATGCCGGGCTCCGGGGGCTCCAGAGCAAGGGCGAGGCTGGGGAAGATATCGGACATAAGGTTTATCCAGAGAAGCTGCATGGCGCTTAGCGGATAACCGATACCGGCCGCGCTTGCCACGAACATCACTATGATTTCGCTGAAATTGGTCGAGAGAAGAAAATGCAGTGATTTTTTTATATTGTCGTGTATTGCCCTGCCGTGGCCGACTGCCAGGACCATCGTTTCCAAATTGTCGTCCTGGAGCACCACGTCGGCTACTTGCCGAGCTACGTCAGTGCCACTGTGGCCCATGGCGATTCCGATATCGGCGGCCTTGAGCGCCGGCCCGTCGTTTATGCCGTCGCCGGTCATCGCCACTATCTTTCCGGCATCCTGCAGAGCCTGAACTATCTGCAGCTTATGGGCCGGACTCACCCTGGCGAATACGTGGACCCTTTGCGAAAGAGCCCTCAGGGCCCTTGAATCGATGTTGGTAAGGCTGGTCGAATCAAGGATTTCTATCGGCATTTCCCGGCTCAGGCCCAGCGCTTTTCCGATTGCATAAGCGGTCGGGCTCTGGTCGCCTGTCAACATTATGGTGTCTATCCCGGCGTGGTGGAAGCGCGCTACCAGCTCCTTCATCCCAGGGCGAAGCGGGTCCGCCATACCAATAAGCCCAACCCATGTCAGACCGCTGAGTTCGTCCAGAACCTCTTCGTCTTCGGCGGATTTGAATGCAAATCCGAGCACGCGGAGCGCATCGGTCGCCATGCGCTCGTTCTCGATCTCGATTTGCGAGAGGTCCTGCTCGCTGATCGGGAGCTTTCGACCCCCAATAAGTTGTGTGTCGCACATGGCTAGAACTTCCACCGGGTTTCCCTTTAAAGCCAGAAACCTTTCGGTAGTCCCGGCGATATGGACGGTGGACATGAAATTGCGGTCTTCGGCGCGGAATCTGGTCTTGATTCTCGGATAGCGCTCGTTCACCTCCGTTATGCTGAGGCCGGCACTGACAGCGAATTCGAGCAGCGCTTTTTCGGTAGATGAACCTTGATCTGCCTGCTGGCCGCTTACTTCCCCACACAAAATGCAGATTTTGGCCAGTTGCGAAAGCTCCGGGCTGTTGCTCGGGTTGATTTTTCTGGCGCCTCGGAAAAATCCGTTCGGTTTCAGTTCAGTCGTATGATTTCCGGAAAATATTCTCATTACCGACATGCGGTTTTGGGTTACGGTTCCGGTCTTGTCAAAGCAGATCGTCTGAACTTCTCCCAACGTTTCCACGGCTTCCAGGTCCCTGATAATTACCCGCTGGGCGTTCAATTTGCGGATGCCCAGCGCCAGGGTCGTGGTGGCCACTGTCGGAAGCCCTTCGGGAACGGCGGCTACGGCAAGAGAAATGGTCGTTTTGGAAATGAGCGCAAGTGCGGTCCGCCTCATCACTCCCGTTATAAAAACAAGTGCGCACAGTGCCCCGCTCAACCACACCATTTGGCTGCCGATCGTATTTAATTGTCTTTCCATCGGGGTCAGTGGGGCGATGGTTTGGCCGATCATCGCCTGAAGCTTTCCTATCTCTGTAAAGCGGCCTGTTGCGACCACTATCCCGCGTCCCTGCCCTCCGGTAACGAGGGTGCCCATATAGAGGGTGTTTTTGCGGTCGGCGAGCGGAATATCGGCTTCTTCAATCACTTCGGCTTCTTTTAGCACAGGGATGCTCTCTCCGGTGAGACTTGATTCATCGACGCTGAGGCGGGCGGCCTCGAGGACTCTGCAATCGGCGCCGACGTATGTTCCCGGCTCAAAGATCATCAGGTCCCCGGGGACCAGATTACGGGAGTCGATTCTCCTCCTGGCGCCGTCCCGGACCACCACCGCCGATGGATGCATAAGAGTTTTCAGAGAGGAGATCGTCCCTTCGGCCTTATCTTCTGTTACGAAGCCGATCGAAGCATTGATTGCCACCACGGTCATTATTGCGACTGCATCAACGATTGCGCCGGTAAGGACGGAAATTCCGGCGGCAACGCCGAGCAGAGCGACCGGCAGAGAAGCCAACTGATTGAAAAAAATCTGGAGCTTCGATCTGCGCGGTGCTTCCGGAAAGCGATTAGGGCCAAATGCTGCAAGCTTTTCGCCGGCAACCTCACTCGAAAGCCCTGCCTCCGCCGAACTTCCCCAGACCGCCACCACGGCCTGAGCGCCGATTGCGTGCCAGGGGCGTTCGTATGTCGGATATAGGATGCCGGATGCCGGATGCCGGATGCCGGGCGGCGGAATCGGAGCCAAAACCCCGGCAGCCTGCCCACCCACCCGCGGGGCGGGGTGGACGGCGGCTGATGATGGATGGTGTGGAAAGCGGTTTTTCTCCGCCCTCTGATCAGCGATATCCGCTCTGCTTGAGCGTTGGCGGGTATCGGGTTCGCAAGATTGATTGAATTCAGAAACGGCCTTTTCGACCAAAGACCTGATATGGCCAAGCGTGGCCCCGGAATCGTAGCGCAACAATACGGTTGAGGTAAGAGTGTTTGCGCTCGCGTTGATTACGGCGGGGTCTGCGCCAAGCCTGCGCTCGATGTGTTCCTTGAAAGAATCGCAGCGGTAGAGCTCTTTTATCCTCAATCTCGCTCTGCCGGTTATGGCGGCGTGCAAAGTCTCGACCACAGCGAATTCCTGAGCGGTGAACAGCCCAATCACTTATCCCGGCGCGGAATGGCCGCTCCGGCTATGTCCTTGACACCGGAAACAACGCCCATCAAAATCCCGCGCACGGCGGTTACGGCGTTTTCCCCTATAGACCCGGCCGCCTCGATGGCCCCGTTTACAGCGGCCTTGGCGACCTCATTGGCGTTTCCGCCGATCTGTCCAGCGGCCTCCACGATTCCGTCAACCGTTCTTCTGGCAACGACGGCGACGTCCGCCCCCACATCGGCGGCCCCCTTCACAGCGTCTCTGGCGGTCTGGGCGGCGGCGCCCACAACGTCACCTCCGACCTCACTCACGCCGATGATTATCCCCTTTGCTATACTTTTTGTTGCATCCAGAAGACCTGAGCCGGCTTGCTGAGCGGCCGCGATTGTTCCTTTGACAACGTCGCCCGCCACTCCAATCGCCCCGTTTGCAACTGCCCCGGTCGCATTTATCGTGTCCGAGACCGTCTTTCGCGCCAGATCCACCAACCCGGCCTCGACCTGGGTAATTATCTGAAAGCTGTTGATTATGCCTTCCTTTACAGTTTTTTGGACGCCCTCGTTGCCTTTAGCAGGAGCATCCTGTGCTGAAGCAGGTTCGCTTTTTTTCATTTTCAACTCCCTTGTTTTCGCGGCCCCACCCGGCGCTCATTCAGGGGAAGGGCCTGAGAAGGCAATGAAAATCCACTGCCGGAATACCGCGCACCGGACCGCAGATAGCATTCCCTATGCATATGAGGCCATGGTTCCGAGAACTTTTCACCCCTGGTCTTTCGGAAGTGCTGCGGTAAATGAGTGGTTTAGTAGGCGTCTGAGTCGGCCTCGGCGCCTGAGACCGGTGTAGAAGTCTTTTGCCGTCTTTGTTGAGCGAGTTCCGCATGAGCTTCCGCAGCCAGGTCCTCCACAGATTCCTTTGCCTCGGCAATCAGCTCTGTGGTCTTTTCAAACAGGAGTATGGCGCTTTTTATCGATGCCTTTGCCACCGGCCTCACCACGGCTGCCACCGCCGGAGCGATCGCAGGCGCCAGGATCAGTACTCCGAGGCCAATTGCCAGACCTGTTCCGATCTTTAATCCATTGTCAAAAAACGTCATTCACCACCCCCTGAATTACTCGCGCAAGCAGGCACAACTTAACCGAAACTGCATAGCGCCCATACGTATATTGAAAATATGTGCTTTGATAAAATTCTGTTTACACAATTAAAGAGGCCGCTATTCACCGGCGGCCGGCCCTTCCGGCGCGCATTTGTCCTCCGGACGATTAAGCTTAATGTAGGACTCAAATGCGAAGTAGGCAAGCAGATACCAGGGCGCACTGCCGATCTGAAGGCCCTGCCTGGCGAGTTGCAAAACGGCAAGGGCGCCGAATCCGAGCGGTACCAGCAGCTTCAAATTCAGAAGGCCTCTGGCCTCCAAACTCAGATGCTTCTCGAGGTCTGAAACCGCATCGGCCAGCGACATTGCCGAGGTTTCGACACCCGCAGCCGCCATCAATATGACGCCCATATCCTGTAGCCTGGACGTGATATCTTCGAGCGCCTCTTCCTTGTGGTGGACGATGATGGTGCCGGTGTTTAAATTGGCTTGGACGCTGATGACCTGCGGAGATGCTTCGAGTACTTTGGCAAGCCGGGCCATTTCTTTTGGATGCCGCCTTTTGTGCGACAGCCTGATCCGGGTGCGCCTCGCAGTGGTGGACACAATTTCTGTATGGTCGGCCATGAGGACTTAAGTCCTGTATCGGAAAATCCGGAAAAAAGATAATTCCTCCATTACGATAGGTTGCCGGTTGTGTGGTGTCAAGCTAATTTCCGTGACATGATATACCACGTAAAGGGCAGGTCAAAAATGACGGAGAAGACCAGAAACAAATTTGAAACGCTTCTGTTTTTGTTTGCAACTGCGCCGGCTGTCGGCCAGACATCGAGCCGGTTATAATCTCCCAAGAAAGCTTCCGCTAAACCTATAAACCTTCAAGTCATGCCAAATGTCTGAGAATTGTATGTATTTTGTCACAATTCCATAGTATCCGGCGTTTATCCTTACACTGTGCGCAAGGATGCTCGGTAACTAAACCGGGTCTCTTGCATGTTAGAAGCAGAAGATTTTTGGAGTCAAGATTTTGGAATAAGAGGTGACAATGAGCTGGTATTGCCACAGTACTCCAGAGAGACTCAGAATAAAAACACCCATAATCAAGCAGAACCAGGTGGAAATAGAGAAAGTGCGCGCAATGCTTCAAGCGCTCTCGGGGGTCGATGCCGTTTCCATTAACGCTCTGAATGGAAGCATCACAATCAATTATTCCGGTTGGGCGACGGATTGCGAGTCGATTTTGAGTATTCTCAAGAAAAGGCCACCCGCCGTCGGCACCGCCTCGCGGGTTGGTGGGCGGGCTGTAAAGAATATAATGTGGGCCGGCGCGGGTTGTGCCGCGTAGAGCATAAATGTGCACGCAGCGGCTTTCGGAGTGAATGGGTGAATGGGGGAGTAAGTGAAGAGTGATAAATAATCTGGTCCTTTCTCTACGCTCTCCTTGGCCTGTCTATGACCAGAGGCGTTTTGCCTGAAGTTCACCCTTCACTCTATCCCCGCAGATCGAATTAAAGCAAAAAAATCTCCTCGCTCCCACTTGTCGGCGCATTTATCGGAGTTAAAATTTAATCCTCACCTTCCTCGTCACGGGGGAGGGAAATAATGTCAAACACAGCCGGTTGTCTTAAGCAGGCAGCCGGCTTTCTTTATCTATGCACAGGCTTAACCAATAACAAGACAACACTGAGTTTTTAATCAGTACAAACCTCATCATTTTGTTTTCACTCATGGCTGTCCGGTCAAGAAAAACAGATACACCCGGGCCGAGCCCTTTTTAATTTCATTCTTAATCCGGCGCACGCACAGTATAAAAATTCCCTAAAGATTCGATATACCTATGCCGAATTAAGTGAACGTGAGGCTTTGGCCGCCTATTGGTTTTTCACAAGCCCTCAAAGCTGCACGGGCGCTGTACGGAGGATGACAAACCCGTGTGCGTCCAAATCAGGTAAAAACCTTAAGAAGACTTGAACGGGAGGAAATCATGAAAGTGTTTTTTAGAGTGTTGATTGTTACTTTTTGTGCGCTTTTTCTGTTTAGTGCAATTCCCGCGCTCGCGCAAAAGACCCCGGAAGAGCTGGCCAAAGAATCCGAGGCTGCCTGCGTAGCCAGCGAATCGACAAAGGCAACTTCCCAGATGATCGTGGACAAGGTGGAAAAAGCAGCCGCTCTTCTGCAAAAGGAGGGCAAGGCGGCTTACCCGAAATTCAAAGGAAAGGACAGTGAGTTCCTTTTTGCGGGCACCTACATCTGGGTCCACGATTTGGCGGGTACAATGCGCGTGCACCCGCTCAAGTACAAAATGGAAGGCCAGAACTATATCGACCTCAAGGACTCCACCGGATATCTCATTTTCTCGGCCATGAACGAAGTGGCCAAAACCAAGGGGGCAGGCTGGGTAAAATATATGTGGCCCAAACCGGGAGAAAAAACACCTTCCCTGAAGGTGTCCTACGTAAAACTGGGCAAAGTTGACGGCGAGGACCTCGTAATCGGCTGCGGCTCATACGATATATCGCCGGAAGAGGCTCAGAAACTCGTGAAATGATTTCAGCGCCGGCCCGGCCCGGGTGGTTCCCTTACGGAAAGGGTGGGCCGCCTCCAGGCGCAGTGAGATTTTCTCCTTACAGGGAGCGGACGATGACATTCAAAACAGGACCCGTTAGCCTCAGCAAGAAACTCTTCGGTTTCGTCGGATTGACTTCTTTTCTGGTGCTTTCCGCTCTGGGTGCAGGTGTTTTTTTCTTTTCTCAAATCGAACAAGCCGGCCTGGTGAAAGAAGACGTCGCTAAAACAGTGGAAAAGGTGCTCGTCACCCGTGCGGCGGAAAAGACCTATCTACAGTTTTTCAAAGCCGAACAGAAACAGGTGTTTGAAACAAAGGCGGGGGAGGTCGGGGGGCAGTTTGAAAAACTCAAGGCAGCCGCCGACGAAGGATGGAAAAAACGAGTCCAGGCGATGGAGAGCCAATTCGGAAACTATAAGAAGCTGTTTGAAGAAATTGATGAGGTCCATTTCCGGCAAAAAGGTTTGAAGGAGGAAATGATAAAACCTCTGAGCACATCCGAGGAAGCGCTACGGAAGATACAGACTGATATTGAGGCAAAGCAGGCCGAACTCCAGATGGACGGGGAAACTATCAGCAGCCAGGAATTCGGAATGCTTAACGTCGTGAAGGATTGCAGGCACGCGTTCCTTCAATTGCAGAATATCCAGTTTCAATATCTTTTGACAGGGGATCAGAAATTCATGCAGGAATACAAGAAACTTACCTCCGGAAACGTGCAGGTCTATCTCACGGCTCTGGACCAGTTCGCCTCCTCCATGAAAAACCAGTCCTGGATAAAGGCGACCGAGGGCATCCGGGAGTCTTTGAGCAAATTTGTCGGACTCATCGATCAGTCCCAGCAGTTGTATCAAAAGGAAAGCGACAGGCTGGGCAGCCTGAATGAGAGCGGCGCGAACATCCTGAGCACGGCTGATGCCCTTTTGGGTGAGGTCGGCCAATCGATAGCCGTTCAAAAAAAAGACGCGCTGCAAATGGTGTGTGCCATTTTGTTTTCCGGCCTTTTGGTTTTCTGGGGCATGTCCCTGTTACTGGTTCGATCGATTACCAGACCGGTCAAAAACGCCGTCAGAGGGTTGACGGAAATCGCAGAACAGGTGAACGCCGCTTCGGTCCTGGTATCCAATGCCGGCCAGGAACTCTCGGAGGGCGCCTCGAGCCAGGCGTCGGCAATTGAGCAGACTTCCTCCTCTCTTGAGGAGATGGCCTCGATGACCAGGCAGAATGCGGAAAATGCAGCCCAGGCAAACAGTCTCATGCTGGAAACCAAAAAAACGGTCGGGCAGGCAAACATGTCCATGCAGGGACTTACCGCTTCCATGAAAGAGATCTCCAAGGCAAGCGAGCAGACCCAGAAAATCATAAAGACGATTGATGAAGTCGCTTTCCAGACTAACCTGCTGGCCCTCAACGCCGCCGTGGAAGCGGCCAGGGCCGGGGAGGTGGGGGCTGGTTTCGCAGTGGTAGCCGAGGAGGTTAGAAACCTTGCGCGGCGAACGGCCGAAGCCGCCAAAGATACGGCGGGTCTAATCGAGTCAACCGTTAAGAAGGTTAAAGACGGCGCAGTCCTGGTAGATCAGACAAACGGGGAATTCATCCGGGTGCTGGACGGCGCATCCAAAACCGGAGAACTTATCGGCGAGATTGCCGCCGCCTCGCAAGAGCAGTCCCAGGGAGTCGAGCAGATAAACCGTGCAGCCGCAGAGATGGACAAGATCATCCAGATGAATTCCGCCAACGCGGAGGAGTCTTCAGCGTCTTCCTCGGAACTCAATTCGCGTGCGGAGGAGTTGCAGATATTGATCCAGGAGTTGCAAGGACTGGTTGGCGGCAACCTTGAGGAAGGCGGAAACGCAAAAACGTGGGCTCGTACGGTGGCCCGAGGCCTTTTCGATTCACTTGCGGTGCGTATGAACAAAGTGCGCGCGGCTAAGGGATCACAGGATGAAATCCCCCTGGACCGTGAACCGCAGTCTTTTGAGGAACCCGGGGAGCAAAAAAGCTCAGGTGTCCTGGCAAAATACCTGCACAGCTTTTTAGGCTGAAACCGCAACGGGGGGCGGGTCTCGGGACCGCCCCACGGCCGCCGGCGATGTTCCTATTCAGCCGGGTCTTCTCCCTCCACGCACAGAATCCGGACTTTTCTCATCTGTAGTTCGAACAGGGCGCCCTCCATATCTTCCGGGGTTGCGGCGAGCCTCCCAACGTCATGTATGACCAGACGCGCCACCCGGTTCCGTTCGACGTCCCTGAACAAATCACTCCTGCTCGTATAGAAGACTGCCTGCGACTCATCTATTCCTTTTTCCCTGATAAACTTGAGGCATTTTTCTTTCTGTGCGGCCAGGGTACGCTCGTAGCTGCCTTTGTCCTCGGCCGTCAACTCGTGCTTCCATACCAAAAGGTAGACGGCTGTCACTTTTTCTTCCATACTTTCCCCATAAATCTGTTATTTTTTTGACTAAGTTGTCTTTGCTGTTCGCAATGATCAGTTTAGCAGTAAAGGTCCACTGCTGGAAAGAGCCAATATCAGGCGAAGGGATTGAGTAATGAGTGACAAGAGGTTCGAACAGGGTCCGATACGTCCTCCCAGCGAAGCGGGGAGCCTGCTGTTTCGGTTCACGAGAAACTGTCCCTGGAACAAGTGTACCTTCTGTCCGGTGTACAAGGGCAGGCAGTTCAGCAGGCGCTCGCTGGAAGAAATCAAGGGAGACATTGATACCGCTGCGGAGATTTGTCTGGAACTTCGCGCCATTTCCTCCACCCTGGGCTACGGGGGGACTATTACCCGCGAAGTCCTGGAAAACGTATTTACCAGCGCTCGCTTCAATGATTTTTACCGGCAGGCAGCCGTTTGGCTCTATATGGGAAAAGGGAGCGTATTCATCCAGGACGCCAACAGCTTTGTGCTCCCCGCCGATGTGCTTGCCGAAGCGATTCGTCATCTGAAGCGAAAGATTCCCGGGATCGAGCGAATCACATCCTATGCCCGGAGCAGCACGCTCGCCAAAATGAGCGTGGCCGAACTCGGAGAAATCCGCAAGGCAGGGCTTGACCGAATTCACATAGGTATGGAGAGTGGTTCGGACCGCGTGTTGAAGCTGGTCCAGAAGGGGGTCGACGCAAAGCGCCAGATGGAGGCAGGTAAAAAAGTTATCGAAGCGGGCATGGAGCTTTCCGAATATTTCATGCCCGGCCTTGGGGGAAAGGAGCTTTCCGAGGAGCACGCAAGGGAATCGGCGCGGGTCTTGAATGCAATCAACCCGCATTTCATAAGGCTTCGGAGCCTGCGCATTCCTCCCAGCGTCCCTCTTTTTCAAGACAAGCGGGCGGGCCGCTTTACACCCCTTTCAGACGACGAGACGGTCGTTGAGATCAGACTGTTCATCTCTTTGCTCGATGGGGTTTCAAGCCGGGTCGTATCGGACCACATAATGAATCTGCTCGAAGAGGTCTGTGGTAAACTGCCCGAGGACAGGAGCGCCATGCTGGCGGTAATGGACAGATATCTCGGGTTGCCCGCCGAGGAGAAACTGATTTTTCGGATCGGACGGCGGGGAGGGGCCTTGAGGTCGCTCGATGACTTGAACGATCCCATCATGCGGCAGCGGTTGCAACTTGCAATGAAGGAGATGGTATCGGAAACGGACGGTGATCTGGAGAAGCTCATAACGGAACTTGCGGACCAGTACATCTGAAGAGAAGCCATACATGGAGCTTTTTTTTGTATGAATGAAGAGTATACAGGTGTTTTGAAACAAGAGGGTGATTGGTGGATTGGCTGGATAGAAGAAGTCCCAGGCGTCAATTGCCGGGAGCCTACTCGGGAAGAACTCGTTGAAAGCCTCAAAGTAACTCTGCACAAGGCATTGGAATTGAATAGGCAGGATGCTTTGTCTGCAGCAGGAAGGGACTTTCAGGAAGTGAAAATTGCGTTATGAAAAGGACCGAGTTCCTCAAGTACCTCTGGACTTGTGAATGCGTTCAGAAATCCTTGCTTAAGGCTAAGCCTCGCCCCAATGCAGGATAGATGACTGACCTATAAATCGCATACATTATGAACCTGCTCGAAGAGGTTTGTGGTAAACTGCCCGAGGATAGGAGCGCCATGCTGGCCGTAATGGACACATATCTCGGGTTGCCCGCCGAGGAGAAACTGATTTTTCGGATCGGACGGCGGGGAGGAGCATTACGTTCGGTTGACGAACTTTCCGATCCACTGCTCGGACAAAGGCTCCAGGCAGCTCGTCGCGAACTGTGCCAACTGGGTCCGGGAGGGATAGAAGAGATTATAGACGAGCTGGCGAACCAATATATCTAGTTTCCCTCCGGAAAGGGTCCTTTTCCGCCCTGGGCGGCACGACCGCAGCCAGATATTTCGACGCTCCGCGAGGCGGGCGGCATAGGCAGGATCTCGACAGCCCGCCCACCCACCCGCGAGGCGGTACCCCTTCCGCCTAAAGGCGGTAAGAGGAATGACCAGATTCTTCCGCCTAAAGGCGGTAAGAGGAATGACCAGATTATGTATGTCTCCGCGCTAAAATCCCCCCTGCCCCCCTTTAGGAAAGGGGGGATCTCGATTTCCTGGCCAGGACGAAAACATTCCGGCTAAACGCCTCTTGTCATCGACAGGCCAAGGAGAGCGTGGAGAAAAGATTATCCCTCCTTTCCGAATCGAAAATTGCGAGTGTCTCATCCGGTGTTTCCGGATGAACGCTATCTAATGTCTTCAAAGAAATTTGAAAGGGGATTCATGGAACGCTTCCTTATCGCGCTCGACTGTCAGACGGACTGCGAAAAAATTATCGACTACATGGTTCGGGTCCTCAAAGGGACTCAAGACTGCGAATTCAAGATTTTGCACATCCTTGCAACCGCGTCTCCCGACAAACTGAGAATGGAGGAGGTCCAGCGGATCGAACATATGCATGCCGGCAGGCCGGACCTCGCGGGATATTTCTGGAAAAAGGAGGATGAGAAAATCATGGAGCGCTGCTTTGTCCAGGCCAGGGAAAAGCTGGTGATCGGGGGCTTCCGGCCGGAATCGGTATTGTTTTTGTTCGCAGTCCAATCCGGTGACATGGCCGAAATCATCCATGCCAAAGCTGCCGAACTCGGGTGTTCGACCATAGTGCTCGGCCGCAGGCGCCCGAGTCTGGTAAAGCAACTGCTGGTTGGCAGCGTATCGACCTCGGTATTTAAATCTGCTCGCGGATCGGCGGTATGGGTTATCGAAATCTAACAGATAAATGAAAGGGATAAGAACATGAGACCACTTTTCACGAAGATAGGCTTTTGCACCGATTTTTCCGAAAACGCCGATCAGGCGTTTATCGTGGCCAGAGACCTTGCGGTCCAGTTCGGCGCGTCCATCGAGATTATCCATATAACAACGAATCTTGCGCTCTCCCCGCCCGTGCATGCCACCTATATGCCTGTCGAATATGATGCTAACTTTATCGAAGAAATCACACAGGCCGCCCTGAAATCGATCCAGGAAAATTATGTGGGAAAACTTCCCGAGGGGTTGCTCTATAACGTGAATCTGGAGTCAGGATACGCTGCTACGGAGATCCTCAAGATCGTGGAGGAAAAGGAATTAGACCTGCTGGTCATGGGGTCTCACGGTTTAACGGGCATCGCCCACGTCCTTTTCGGGAGCACTGCGGACAGGGTGGTTCGAAAGGCCGCATGTTCGGTGCTTACTGTTCGTTTGCGTAAATCGTAGGCCCATTGTCCGTCCGGAGACGCAGGATAGTTCCGGATACTGGATGAGGCCTCCCGCTCCCGCCCCGTCTCACGGGTGGGTGGGCGGGCTGTCGAGAATGAGCGGCCGGCCTCCGCGCTACGCGCTCACACATCGAGCAGGGAGACCGGCAAGCACGCTTCACAAAGTGAAGCCGTGCGAAGCTCGCGAAGCGTGATCCTGACACCATTTTCACCTCACGTTTTGATGTGCTGCACATTTGGCTTGCCTCCAAACGCACCACGGGTACTATCTGCACTGTCTGCATGGCTGCGCGTGCAGCTCTCGCTCTGTGAAAATTTGTACTTCAGGACGCTGTCACCGTTTCGAGCGAGCGCACAGACCTGAAAGAATCGACTGTGGCAATCGACACCGACGCCGTAGCGATCCAAGATCAGCTCTAAATCCACCCCTTCGGTGAATGTGAACGATTCTCGTGTACGTGCTGGTTCCGCTCCATGCGTTGATCGTATGTCCACTTGGCCCCGCCTCATTTGCTAACGTCTGGCGTTAATGGAGTAAATCGGGATCTAAGTGCCCCACACATTTGCACAGTAAAGTATTATGCGTAAGCTCAACCGGTATTTTCTTCAGATCAGCTCATTTTTTTTTCGCGCAGGGTATTGTATAAGTCTATCAAACGGGGCGTAACTTTCCATGGTTTTGATTCCATATCAAGAGACCGGTATCCGCGTCTGAAATGAGGTTGGGCAAGCAATGGAGATGGAAGCAAAAAGAGTTGAGGATAGCAGACTCACAATGTCGCAGATCATGAACCCGCAGGATGCCAATCTCGCCGGGAACGTTCACGGCGGCGTGATAATGAAGCTCATTGACGTTGCGGGGGCCGTGGTTGCGGTTCGGCATTGCCGCAGCAATGTGGTGACCGCTTCGATCGACAGGCTCGATTTTCATCAGCCCATTTTCATCGGGGACCTCGTTACTTTTAAAGCCAGCCTTAACCTGGTCGGCAGAACCTCGATGGAGATTGGCGTCCTGGTGGAATCGGAAAGCCTGCGAACGGGAGAAGTCCGAAAAGCCGCTTCGGCATACCTCACCTATGTGGCCCTGGGGAAAGACCGCCGGCCGGTGCAGGTCCCGCCTCTGATCCTGGAAACCAAGGAAGACATACGGCGCAACTGCGAGGCCCAACTGCGGCGCGAGGAGCGCCGGCAGTCTAAAAGCAAGGCAGAGGCCTCCTGTTGAACGACCTCCTTGTATGATGGACTTATATACAACACTGAACATGTTGTTACAGTCTATACTGAAGAATGGTTTCTCGGCGCAGCCATGCGAGGGGGCCTGATGCAACTCCGGCACGTTTGAACATTATTTCATGGCGTGCGCTGCAACCATAGAAGCAAGCGCGTGAGAATAGCCGCTCCGCGTGCCTGCTGCGCTTCAAAAAGACATAGCGCCGCAGGCAGGCTTCCCTTCGCATCGTGTCTCGCGAAGCGCGGAAGGCCGACCGCTCATTCTCGACGCTTTCCATGACCTGTCTATGACCAGAGACGGGGCGGGCGCGGGAGGCCTTGCCGGTCCGGTTGCAATGGCTTATAAGTGAATGAATGGATCAATGGACTTGAATGACGCCGGCGCGCGGCGCTTTGCGGAAATGCCGATGGACGAAGGACCCAATGCAGCAGCAGAAAAGAAACAGCGGCTTTCGATGATGGCCTTGTCGGTTTCCGTCAGCGCTCTTCTCATGGTGTTGAAGTTCTATGCCTACTGGCTCACCGGTTCGTCTGCAATCCTTTCGGACTCGCTCGAATCCATAATAAACGTGGTTGCCAGCGGATTTGTCCTGTGGAGCGTAGTGCTGGCCTCAAAGCCCCCTGATGTACGCCACCCTTATGGACACGGAACAATCGAGTTCTTCTCGGTGGGCTTCGAAGGGGCGCTGATCGTCCTGGCGGCAGGAGGAATATTATGGGAGGCGCTGCCCAGGATCATTGAACCCAGGGCACTGCCTGAACTCGATTTCGGCCTTCTCATCCTTTTAGGGACCGCGCTGGTGAATCTCTGGCTGGGAAAAGCCCTGATCCGCACCGGGGAGCGCACGCGGTCGATAGCCATTTCCGCAGACGGCAAGCATATCCTGACAGATGTTTACACTACGACGGGCGTGCTTATAGGACTGTTCCTGGTCCGGCAAACTGGATGGTACTTCCTGGACGGAGCAGTGGCCTGCGTAGTTGCGGCAAACATCCTTTTCATAGGCGCCAGGCTGGTCCATCAGTCTTCAGTGCGCCTTATGCATGCATACGACCCTGAATTGCTCGATCAGATCAGCGCGGTTATCGCGCAGCACCGAAAACCTGAATGGATAGATGTGCACCGCCTGCGCGCATGGCGTTCGGGCCGGCAAATCTACATAGACTTCCATCTCATCCTCCCGCGCGATTTAAGTCTCGAGGATGCGCACAGGGAAGTTATGGAGATGGAGAAGCTTCTAAAAACCCAACTGCCTGGAGTGGGAGAGGCAATGATTCATGTCGAGCCCTGTATCGGCCCGGAGTGTCGCATTTGCTTGCAGGAACATTGCGGGATCCGCAGCCAGGTGTTTTCCCAACAACCCAGTTGGTGCCGCAAGGAAGTGATCTACCCAGGTGCGGCGGAGACCGAACAGGATTCGGACCCTGTGCAGAGCGAATCCGGCAGGAAGTTCACGAGGGCAGGTTCTGATTAAGAACACGATGGTATGGGAGGAGGCTGCGGATGCGCATCATTTTGATCGGACAGGCGCCTTTTGGGGCCACAACCTTTGAAGCGCTGCTGGACGCAGGTGAAGATGTCGTCGCGGCGTACACGCCGCTGGGAAAGCCGGGGGCGAAACCGGACCCGCTGAAAGAAGCGGCGCTGGCAAAGGGGATAAGAAACGTCGAGCCGAAAACATACAGGGACGAGCAGGTTTTCAGCGAATTTGCAGGGTTGCGGCCCGACCTCGTGGTGCTTGCTTTCGTCACGGACATTGTGCCCGCTCGCTACTTCAGCGCTGCCGGCAACGGGGCTATCTGCTACCATCCTTCGATATTGCCGCGCCATCGGGGAGCCAGCGCGATAAACTGGGCGCTGATAATGGGAGACAAACGGACCGGATTGACCATCTTTTGGCCCGACGAGGGGATCGACACGGGTCCCATATTGCTGCAAAAAGAGGTCGATATCGGTCCGCAGGACACCGCCGGCTCACTCTACTTCAACAGCCTTTTCCCGATGGGAGTGGAAGCGATAGTTGAGTCGGTAAAACTCATTCGGGAGGGAAAAGCCCATCGGATTGCTCAGGACGATTCGAAAGCCACATACGAACCTCCGTGCGACGACCGGGTTGCGGGTCTTGACTGGAACAGCGCCGGCCGGCAGGTTTGCGATCTCATCCGCGGGTGCGACCCTCAGCCCGGGGCTTACGCGCAGTTGCATGGAGAGAAGGTGCGTTTCTATGGCGCGGGCTTCGTGCCGGGAAAAATCGGCGGGGAGATCGACGTTGCGCTGGGGACAATCACAGGACTTGATCTAAAGGGTGTGAGAATAGCGGTTGCGGGAGGGGAGCTGCTCGTAGCCAAAGTTCGTACCGCTTCGGCGGGGAAAATCGATGCGGCGTCATGGGCTGCGGCCGCCAGCGTGAAACCCGGTGACAGATTTGGTAAATTCTCGAAGTAGGGCGGTGGGACCCGCCTCGCGGGTGGGTGGGCGGGCTGTCGAGATCAGCTTTGGCGGAGCCTGGAGATTGGGGGAATGATTCCCCCGCTCTTTGCCCTGGCGTGGAATTCTCATCGGTGTTTCCGGATGAACACCGGTTTATAATTCAACCCTATAAAACTTAGGAGGCGCCGGATGTATTTCCCGGATTACAGACCAAGAAGATTCAGGCGTACCGAGAATCTGCGGCGAATGGTACGAGAAACCAGGCTCAGTGTCGATCAACTCATATATCCTCTTTTCGTTGTGCCCGGCAGCGGCGTAAAGAATCCTGTGCAATCGATGCCCGGGGTCTTCCAGTTCTCGGTGGACAGGCTCATCGAAGAAGTACGCTCGGTGGTGGAACTCGATATACCCGGTGTCATGCTCTTCGGCCTGCCGGAAAAAAAAGATGAGCGCGGCTCTGAGGCGCACGCGGAAAACGCCCCGGTCCAGCAGGCCATGCGCGCAATCAAGGACGCCTGGCCCGAACTTACCGTCATTGGTGATGTGTGTCTTTGCGAGTACACCAGCCATGGCCACTGTGGCATTCTCGAAGGAAATGAGGTGGACAACGACGCCACCCTCGAGGTACTTGCCAAAGTGGCCGTCTCTCACGCCAAGGCAGGGGCTGACGTAATCGCCCCCTCGGACATGATGGACGGGCGCGTTGCCGCAATAAGGGAAGCGCTCGACGAAGACGGATTTAACGGTGTCGCCATCCTGGCGTATTCGGCAAAATACTGCTCGGGTTTCTACGGGCCCTTTCGGGAGGCAGCCGATTCGGCGCCCAAGTTCGGCGACCGGCGCGCCTACCAGATGGACGTTTGCAACACGGAGGAAGCCCTAAGGGAAGTAGCCCTGGATATAGAGGAGGGTGCGGACATAGTCATGGTCAAACCGGCAATGGCTTACCTGGACATAGTCAGGCGCATCAGGGAGGAATTCGACAGACCGGTCGCCGCATACAACGTGAGCGGAGAATACTCCATGGTGAAAGCCGCCGCCGCAAACGGGTGGATCGATGGGGACCGCATAATGATGGAAATCCTGACCTCCATCGTTCGCGCGGGGGCCGATTTCATACTAACTTACTTTGCAAAGGATGCGGCCGGGTTGTTGCGGAAGACGCAGAGATTTTGACAGGATTAACAGGATTGAAAAATCTCCAATTTAGAGATTCAGGGATTTAGCAATTAAGGGATCTAATTCCTCAATTCGGCAATTCCTCAATCGGTTTTTAAAGTGCAAAGGGAGAATTGTTCATCTGTACCTGTTGTTTTCCTGTTAATCCTGTAAAAGGTTTTTTTACGAAAGTCGGCAAATGAACACAGACAACACCAAAACAGTAGGCCGCCCGCACCCTGCGGCAACGGGCGCAACTCTTCAGGCAAACTTGCGTCTTGTAGCCTGGGAGCTTACACGTTCCTGCAATCTGGCGTGCGTTCACTGCCGCGCCGCTGCCCAGGACCGCCCTTACGAAGGGGAACTCACCCTGGATGAGTGCAGGAGGGTGCTGGACGAAATCGCCGAAGTTGCCAGGCCTATCGTCATTTTGACGGGCGGAGAGCCTCTGCTTCGCCCGGATGTTTTCGATATCGCGCAATACGGCAACAGCCTGGGTTTTCGGATGACCTTGGCCACCAACGGCACCCTGCTTACGCCGCAAATCGCCCAAAAGATGATCGACTCGGGCATTCAGCGGATAAGCGTCAGTCTCGATGGGGCCACAGGCAAATCCCATGACGCATTCCGAAAGGTTCCCGGGGCCTTCGAAGGCGCCTTGCGGGGGATTTCCGTGGCCAGGGAAGCGAAACTGGATTTCCAGGTCAATACGACCATAACACACGCAAACATCGAGGAATTCCCAAAGATCCACGAACTGGCCGTCTCGCTCGGTGCTGCCGCACACCATATCTTCATGCTGGTGCCGATGGGAAGAGGAAAAGACCTGGCCCAAGAGGCCATCAGCGCCGAAAAATACGAGAAAACGCTTCACTGGTTTTACGAACAGGAGGGCAAGGCGCCCTTACAGCTCAAGGCCACGTGCGCTCCCCATTATTACCGGATCCTTCGCCAGAGGGCCAAATCCGAGGGCAGGGAAATAAGCTTCCAGAACTTTGGGCTGAACGCCGTTACGCGCGGCTGCCTCGGAGGGAGCAGCTTTGTCTTCATATCCCATGTGGGGCAGGTGCAGCCCTGCGGATACCTGGAGGTGGACTCCGGAAACCTGCGGGGAAAATCCTTTAGGGAGATTTGGCTCAATTCGCCGGTTTTCCGTGACCTGCGAGACCTGAAACGCTATGAAGGCAAATGCGGAAAATGCGAGTACATAAGAGTGTGCGGCGGGTGCCGCGCAAGGGCTTATGAGATCGCGGGCAACTATCTGGCCGAAGAGCCCCTTTGCCTCTATAAGCCGGGATTAGGGGATTAAGGGATTTAGGGATTTAGGAATTAGGGGATTCAGGGATTTAAGGATTTTTCAATCCCTCAATTCCTCAATTCCTTAATTCCTCAATTCCTCAATTCCTCAATTCCTCAATTCCTCAATTCAAGGTTCGTATGCGAAACAACTACATAATAGAGGCCCTCTGGCAAAGCGTTCTGATCATCTTGATCGCGGCCGCTCTTTCGCTCTCGGTGAATCATTTCAGGCAAGGCGGATTGCCGCTGGTTAGGTCCCCCGAAGCCGGCTTGAGCGGCTCAAAAACAGCCGGGGAACCGGTTGTCTCGCTCGAGGAAGCGCGGGCCCTCTTCCTCACGAACGGGGCCGTGTTTATCGACGCCAGGCCGGCGGAAGTCTATCGTTCCGGCCATATCAATGGGGCGCTCAATCTGCCTGCGGAAAGCCTTGAGGAATCACTTCCCGCTATTATGGAGCAAGTCCCGCCCGATTCGCTCATCATCACCTATTGCGACGGCGAAAGCTGCTCGCTGAGCAAAGAGGTTGCCCTGGAGCTGTCCGCCAGGGGGTACTCAAACGTCGAGGTGCTGGTAAACGGGTTGTCCGTCTGGCAGGACGCCGGCTTGCCCACCGAAACGACCCCTTGATTCCGGGTAATCGTTCACCGCACTTTCTACATGATTTTATGCACCACGAAGAACCTGGAGGTTTATGACTATTTAGAATTGCACGATCTACGTTTCTATCGAAGAGTAGCATCTAATACAAAAGACCGAAGACTTGCGTCTTGGCCTGATAGGTCTTGCGCTTGAGCATCAAAAAATTCCCGCGCTTGGCTTAGACTCCATTGTGGCGTCCGCCTCTTCCGATAATCACTTTGGTCCCGCTTGCCACATAAACACTAGACTACGAGGTACAGTCCAAGCTTGCACTGACTCCCTTTTAAGTATCGATCCCGCAATTGAGTCTCCATTGCCTTTTTTAAGGCGGGATGCCAGCAACCCTTAACTTCAATGACCACACTAATTCTGTCGCGAGAAGGTGTAATGGCCTCTACACGGATATCGGTCCTTGGGGTTCAAAATCGACAACACGAACGGGAATGATTTTGCGATCCTCCCCATGTGGGTCGCGTCTCATCATCTCCGCCCACTCTGGCTGTGTATAATTTGCCTCCATGTAATCGGGGGAGAGTACGCACAGAGTTCTCTTCGATTTAACTAAGTGGTCATTTACATAAATACAATGACGTATTTCTTGCATAATTGAATCAAATATGGCATAGTCTCTCCCAAAAGGAGGGATGACATGCCAAGGAGAAGCCCATACTCGATTGAGTTAA
>Ga0187849_1002012_pt1 | contig 20274 bp, 18 predicted proteins | sample June2016WEW_4_10_2_FD_132412 | JGI IMG/M metagenome (GOLD analysis project Ga0187849, IMG submission 132412) | Peatland microbial communities from SPRUCE experiment site at the Marcell Experimental Forest, Minnesota, USA - June2016WEW_4_100 | ecosystem: Environmental > Terrestrial > Soil >...
GAGAGGCGCGGCCCGGAAAGGGACCAAACGGCACACGCACGGGACGAGAGGGCGGGGGGACGGAGCCGGCGACGGCCGACGGCGCCCCACCCAGGGGCGACCGGCGGACCGGCGCAGCCAGGGAGCGAGAGGCCGCAGGGCGCCGGCGGAAAGAGACGCACACAGGGAAACGCCAGGGCCCGACCCCGCATGGCCGGCGCCCTCCCCCTAGCTCCTGCGCCGTCCCTGGCACCAGCCCATCAACGGCGCATCGAGTGCGCGGCTCCCCATCGGTGGCCCAGACCGTCATCCGCTCGGACCGAGAACGCGAGAGATTTCTTCCGGAGCAGAGAGGGCCCAACGCTTGCGAGCAGGCTTAGGCGGCTGGCTCGGTAAGTCAGTTATGCGCTTCGACTGGCATCGGATGTGTGAGTTGTGATCTATGAGCTTGGATCGTTTCGATAGATACCGGCGGTTCGGCAACCCGGAGTTGGCCGGGGTAACACGAACCCCGGGCAGCCGTGGCACACTCGATCCGTGCGCAACGGCAACTCCGGCGTCAGGTCGCCGGCATCGCTTCGAGTCGTCGGAACGACCCCACCGGAAGTCGTGACCGCCGACGCCACCATCGCGGAAATCGTGCGGCGTTCCAGACGGCGGACGGGCGGGGTACCCATCCGCAGGACGTTCGTCCAGGGCGGGCCGCAGCAGGCGCCCGAGCCAGGGCCGCTCGCGAGCTTCGTCACGGCGCACGACGAGAGAGCGCTTGACCTCTATCTGCTCGTCCTCGCTCTCGCCAGCCACGAGCCGTGGCGCGCCGAGCTCGCAGGGCGGGTGTGGGGACGCGCCCTCGGGCTCGGTGAGCACAAGGCCGCGCTGGCGACGGTCTCCAAGACCTTCAGGCGTCTGGAGGATCGCGGGCTCATTGCCCGGTCGCGTACCGGCCGGCGCCTGTCGATCGCCCTGCTCCGGGAGGACGGCTCGGGCGAGACCTACGCCGCGCCCAACAAGCCCGAACGGTGGTTCCGGCTACCGCTCACGTACTGGGACCCGGAGCTGAGGTGGTACGAAAAGCTCTCGCTGCCGGGAAAGGCGATGCTCCTCATCGCGGTGAGCCTTCGTAGCCCGTTCTACCTGCCCTACGAGAAGTCGAAGGACTGGTACGGCATCTCCGCCGACAGTGCAGCGAAAGGCCTCACGGAGCTAAACCGCCATGGGCTCCTGACTGCCAGATATGAGAGGAAGGTCGCTCCACTCGCGCCCGAGGGATTCACGACTACCCGCTACTACACGCTGAAACCGACACTCGGAGCGCAGGTGCCCGAACGTCGGCTCGCCCGGCGCCATATCGGCGCTAACGGCAACCCTTGACCGCGGGAGCGGGCACCGGGCCGGCCGGGTGCTCGCACGACGGCGAGGCCGGCTGGGGATCCCTTCCATCGTTGGGAAGGGCCCCAGCCAGCCGGACCGCCGGTACCAGAAAAGGGGTGGGCAGGTCGGCGCTGGGGACGATCGGACCGGAAACTCGGCTCACCCCGTGGCCGGGGCGACTATGCCGACAAGCGCCGACACCGCTACGTCTATTTGGGCGATGACGCCCTCCGTGAGAAGTGCCTCCCGGATAAGTCTGCGCGCTGCCTGGAAGCCCATCCGCTCGGAGAGCTCAACCGAAGTGGCGACGTTCTCGGCTCGTTCGGCAAGGTGAACAAGGCGCTGATGGTCAGCGTCACCCTGGTCGAACTCCGGTACTGACACGTACCAGACGTATTTGTGAAAGTCCCGAGGCCCAAAGGCACCGACCGACTGGTAGGGCCGGACGAGCTCGGTGAGGATCGGTGCGTTGAGCACCGCAGCCAGGTACCTCGCCTCGTCCGCGGCCCAAGCATGGACCCTGTTATGCGCGCAGGTATCGCTCGGTGGGATCCTGTTCCCGTGACCGAGGAGCGGACGCGAGTTGGGCCTTGGACCCTTCATGAGCAGCTAGGTAGCGGCGGTAATGCTGTCGTCTGGAAGGCGACGCGCTCGGACGCTGAGGCGCCGGTGGCCCTCAAGGTAATCAAGGAACACAGGGTCGAGCGTGAACCGTATCGACGATTCGTCCGCGAGATTCAGTTCCAGCAGGAGCATCAAGAATTTGAGGGCTTGCTTCCGCTGATTGGTGCCTACTTGCCAGAACAGCCCAGTAAGCGAGACCGTGCTTGGCTTGCCATGCCGATTGCCACGCCGATTGCGAAGGCTCTCACTGGTAGACCGCTCCAAGAGGTAATCGACGCCGTGGCGGTCATCGCTGACACCTTGGCGCGCCTAGAGAGTGAGTTCAACGTCGGCCACCGAGACATCAAGCCGGGGAACCTGTACGCGCTTGATGGCTCCTGGTTAGTGGGCGACTTCGGCCTAATCGCCCTTCCGGACATGGATGGCTTGACAACGTCGGGACGTCCACTTGGTCCGGCTCACTACACGGCGTACGAACTGATTCTCAACCCCGCTGAAGCCAACCCACATCCAGCCGACGTCTACTCGCTCGGTAAGACACTCTGGGTCCTGGCCACTGACCAAGCCTTTCCTCCGGAGGGTAACCAGCCCGTCGGCACCCGCGGTTTCGAGATCGGGGACTTTCGACCACACCCGCGATCTGGTGTCCTCGATCAAGAGGTTGACCTGATGACGCGCCTTCACCCGGAGGAGCGACCTTCAAAGCGCCAGGTTGCTCGCGATCTCATCGCATGGAAGGAGTTGGCGAGCGAGCGCAACACGTTCGACGTGACCGATGCGAGGTCGCGTTTACGGGTAAAGCTGGGGCCTGCCTTATCGAGCCAGGACATCTTGGATCAGCAGAAAGAACTTGCCTACGTTGCCGTGCGACGGCTCCAGGAGCTGACAGAGCCTTTGAACGAGGGATTGAAGACCCTCTACCCGCGTACCCAGGTTGACCTGATCGCGGACGAACTGACTCAGGAAATGAAGACCCACCTGTACTTGGGTAACCCACGTGAGATTGCCTTCCGCTGGCAACGCTGCACTCTTGTAGCGCCCTTCGAGATGCCCGTAGCGATCACACTGAGAATGAGCCGCTCCCTTGAACTACAAGATGACGGCCTCCTGATCCTCCGTCTCAGGGTTCTCGTGGGGCTCGAGGGCTTGGTGCCAGCTCTCTTCTGGTGGGATATGGAGCCAGGATCTGCGCCGGTTGGCAGCGTCGAGGCCGAGAAGCTGCTCGAGACGGGAGTGAGTGAATTGTCAGCCGCTCTCAAGCAAGGAATTGACATCTTTGTGGAGAATCTGCCAACTACCCCCGGCTGAGCAGCTAGCCGATCGCCCCGCAGATCAAACAGTGAACCGATCGGGACCAGTCGTCAACGATCTTGACGGGCTCTGTCGGATGACACTGGAAGTCGACTCGTTTCATGTCGTCCCCTTCCGTCAGTGGGTCGAGCTTGTCGGGCGGTTCGTATTTGAAGCCAGTTCCCGCCAGGAGTGGCCCAACGCCTTCCGTTGCGACGGTGTTCACGGCGAGAGCAACCTGTGCCTGCGTGAGCCAAGCATTGGTCGGCGCTTGAACCCCGCAGTAGGGGCAGAAGTAACCCCCGTCCAGGACAGGTACAGCCTGATCAGGGTCTGATGTGTGAAGCCACTTGAACTCCCGCTCGCACGTGGGGCATTGCCTGCGAAGAAATCCATTCGCGTCGAGGGGAATCGACATCGCAAAACTCCTACCTCCGTCGCTCACGGAAAGCCTCCTTCGAGTGACGACAGCTTCATTTCGGGGCGCAGATCGGATGAGCGACATCGATCATCAGGATAGAAGCGCAACCTGCTCGACGTGACTCTCGGCCCAGCTCGTCACCGCCCATCGAACGTCGGCCCGTTGTTCGTCGGTCGCTTCCTGCAACCTCTCCTTAGCATTGAAGGAAAGGAAGCGCCGCAGGTTGACGTCGACGGCCTCGACGAGCGAAACCATTGCGAACAAACGAGGAAGCTGGATCGACAGATGGTCTATTGAGCCTTGGAAGTCGGTCCGCGCGCAGCTTGGTAGAACGCGCAACACGACCAGGAGCACCGGAGCTGCCAAAGCCACCAGGTACTCGGCGGACCCGGCGCCAGCCGCCTCGGCCAGGCGGGCTACCACACGCCCACCCGTCGTCAACGTGCGGAGCACGTGTTGTGCTGAGGCCGCGATCGCCGGATCCGGGTTCGAGATGGCGGGCGGCGGTGAGGTCGTGAGATCGACATACCTGGCAAGCAAGACAGCGAAGGCGAACACCGTTCGCATACAACCCGTGGCCCAGTCCAAGTCATCGCGGGCTGCCGTGCGAGCTTCGTTCGGAAGAACCTGCAAAGCGAGACCGGCGCGAGTGACCTCAATGAATGACGGGTAGTCGATTGCCTCCCGATCTGGGGGGAAGGTAGCGAGGTCACTCGGCAGACCGAGCACCTTCACCAAGTCATCGATTCCGTCGGCAATCGGGTACTCGTCGAGCGCAAGCTCGAAGAGGGTGTCACGGGCAAGCCAACCGAGGCGACCGACTAACACGCCGGCCGGGAAACGGAGCCGCGTCCCGTTGTTACGGGCGTCCGATAGCGAATCTCTCAGCCGAAGGTACGTTGCCCCGTACGCGCGGCGAAGCGCTCGGGAGCCGACCGCCAATTGTCGTCCCGCCACGACGAGGACGGCACGATCCAACGAGTGGGGGTTCTGGTCGAGCGCTTGAGCCAATGCTTCGACGACGTCGAAAGTGCTTTCGTGGCACCGAACGTAGCTGCCGCCGACCGGTCGGCCGGGATGAATCACAGTCTTGTCCGGGAGCGCATCTCGCTCGTCCCAATAGTCCACCTGGACTGCGGTCAGCTCTTTCCCGCGGATTCTGGCGCCTCGGCCATTCACCACTTCGGCGATGTTGCTGTCAGTTCGACTCAGCCGTCGCACACAGAAATTTTAGACGCCCCATTCTGACGAGCCACTTATCGGCAGAACGTCTCGCCGTGATCACCGACGATGGGACCGATGCCCGAACGACGCTTCCAAGTCACCCTCCCGGAGCCCATTGCCGACGCCATTCACGGCGAAGCGGTGCGTTGCGGCGAACGAGTGGCCGACGTCCTCTCGCAGTTCATCGCGGAGAGTTGGTCGTCCTGGATCGCCTCTCGGCTCCACCGTGATCTCGCGGTCGTGTCTCGGACCACTCCACGACAAGAGGCTGACCCATGAGCGCGGGAACCGCCCTCCGCCGTCAGGCCGCCCGGCCCGCGCTCTCCCGCCGTCAGCTCCGTAAGCGCAAGCTACCGCCTGAACTACTGGCTGCTGCTCACGGTGGCGTTCTCACGAAGACGAACACGGCAAAGGGCAGCCAGGGTCGCCAAGCGGTCGATCGGGTCCGCTACGAGTTAACAGCGAGAAGGGCACGCCAAGAACACCCCGGCCGCCCCGTCCGGGCAGCGTTCCACGCGACCGGACGACCGCCTGCTCGGGCTGCGGTTCTCTATCTGCGAGACGCCGCGGACCAACCCATCGCGCTCTACGACGCGGAAATGTCTCGGCGCGACGTGCACCGCTCGGCCCGCTACCTGGGCCTTGTCGGCCGACTCGCTGCGGGCGCGATCTCCCCCGGCGCGTTTCGAGCCCGGGTGCGGTTGTGGCGCCCCGTCACGATCACCGACCCCGAGACCGTGGCAGGCGAGTACCGCTTCCTCGATGACCCGGATTCCGTGCTCGCTCTTGTCGAGGGCGACCGGGTCGCTGAGACCGACATCTGGTTCCAGTCGTGACAGCCAGCTGTCTTTTCTGTGGCTCACGGCCGATCGAGCGACATCACGTCACCGGTCGACCGGCGCCTGATGAGCCGTACCTCGACGAGCTTCTCGTCATCGCGCTGTGCTCGGCGTGTCACGCGCGCGAGCACGTCGTCTTGAGGTCACTCGGGATCGAGTTCCTCCCAGGGGGCGCCGATTCGCTCATTCACCGGGGCCTCCGACTGGCTGTCCACCTCGGTCGTCTTGCAGACGAGGGACGCTCCCTCGTCCTCGATCCCACTTCGGTTCGGGCGTGCTGGTTGCTCCTCCTCGAGTTGATCGCTGCTCTTGGAGCGCTAGGGGGGGTGTCGGCGTGACCACGACTCTCCCGCCAAGTGGGTCGGGATTGACGACCTTCGACCTCGCTTGCGCGCTTGAAGGGGCGTCCGAGCCCGAGCCGATGATCCTTCACCGATCGGACGGTCAAGCGCTGCTCTATCCGGGCGCGATGAACTGGTTGTCCGGTCCGCCGGGTGGCGGGAAGAGCTGGCTTGGCTTTGAAGCCGTAGCCGACGTCATTGGCAATGGAGACCGGGCGGTCTTTCTCGACTACGAGGACGGACCGGGAACAGCGGCCGCACGCCTGATCGCGCTCGGTGCATCGATTGACGCGCTCGGCCGGGTCCGCTACGTCCAGGCGAGCGGTCCGATCGACGACGCCGGGATCGCCTGGCTCCTCGATCGGGCCGAACGGGCAGCGCTCGTCGTTCTCGACTCGGCACCAGAGTCCCTCGCTGCCGAGGGCGGCGACGAGAACTCGTCGGGCGATGTCGCCCGTTGGGTGGCGCGCCTCCCGCGCCCGCTCGCCCGTGCCGGCGCAGCGGTCTTTGTCATCGACCACGTCACGAAGGACACGGCCGCCCGCGGCCAATGGGCTCGTGGTTCTGGCCACAAGTTGGCCGCTGTCGACGGGATCGCCTTGTCGTTCGAGGAGGTGCTGCCGTTTTCCCGAGCGGGCTCGGGAACGGCACAGCTCGTCGTGGCGAAGGACCGGCGCGGCTATGTCGGCGCGGCCCGTCAGGTCGTCGCCGAGGTCCGCTTCGAAGTCGAGGCCGGCTCACTACGAGAGATCGTCATTGCGCCGCCCGACGACACGACCAGGGCTGCACCGGAACCCAAGCCTCCGGCGACCTCCATTTCGCCTTACGACGTGGCGCTGGCCCTTAAAGCAGCGGGCCACTACTGGAGGTCAACTGCCGTCGCGGGAGCGGCGCTCGGTATCGGCAAGGAAGCGACGGCTGCCGTTCTGCGAGCAGCCGTCGAGGCTGGCTACGTCGTCGAGGAGCCGGGCACGAACGGCGCGAAGGGCTACCGGCTCGTCGAGCATGCCGGCGAGGTGTGGGAGGAGCCGTTGCTCGATCTCGCCGCCGAGCGGCGGCGTCGGGAGGGCCAGTGACGCGGTCTCTTCGCACTGGCAGAAGCCGTTCCGGATCTTCACAAACGATCGCCACGACCGGCGAGGGCTCGAGTCCTTCGATTCGAGCGTTCACCGGTGGGGACGGTCCTCGCCAATAACAAAGGAGGTAGGCCTGATGGCTACCCGAACTGCAAAGAAACCTGTTCCGGTCCCGACGGCAAAGGGACCGGTCGTCACGAAGACCGGCAACTTGACGTCCGACCCCGAGTTGCGCTTCGCCGAGTCGACCGGCAAGGCGTATTGCCGGATGCGCATCGGCGTCTCGACCCCGGTGAAGCCAGGCGACTGGACCGGCGAGCGACGGACCGACTTCTACGACGTCACCGCCTTCGGCACCCTCGCCGAGAATGCCGCGGAGTCGCTCGAAAAAGGTGACCGCATTCTCGTCACCGGGCAAGGCGAGGTCCGAAGCTGGACCGGCGACAACGGTGTCGAGCACAAAGGGAAGGTCATCGTCGCCGACGCGCTCGGGCCGGATCTCAGGTGGGCCATGGCGAGCGTCGTTCGCACGACTCGGGCGCGACCGGTGGCCCGCTCCGACGCCGAAGCCGGCGAGGAGGACGGGGAGGAGCCGTTCTGAACCTGCGGGGACGCGCTGGGCTGTCTTTTCTCTCCTCGGAGAGAGACGGCCCGGCGCGACCCCTCGTCACGAGCGAGGTCATCCCGACGACGGTCGTGGTCGAGCGTGCGCCCGACAGCATGGGGTTCATCGACGAATCGACCGTGGGAGGACCGAGACGCGCCCTCCGGTTGAGCGACCGGCGAAGTCTCTACATCGCCAGCGTCGCGCTGCGCGGGGCAGACGACCAGCGACCCGGCCTTGGGGCGGTGCTCGTCGGAACGGGGCACAGCCGCGAGAGGGCCTCGCTCGTCGTCCCGCCGGAATGCGATTTGGTGCTGCGCACTTCTCTTCTCCGGCTCTGTGGCTCGCGCACGATTTCCTCACCGGCGGGACCGATGCCCTGGGAGGTCATCGCGCTTCGTGAGTTCTGCCACCCCTACGAAGGGTTGTTCCGGAAGATCTGCGTCTCCGGACGGGGAGCCTTTGTCTGCGCGGATCTCGGTTGGACGGTCTCGCTTCTCGCCGAGCGATGGACACCGGCGCGAGGCGCCTTTGCTGGCGGCTGGACGTTCTGGCCATGGGACTGGTCCGAGGAGAACGTCCGACGTGACGGTCGCACGGTGCTGCGCTCGGTCTCGCCGCACGTAGGGCCGATCCGCATGGTTGCGGCCGGCGAGATGGGCTATCGGGCCGAGCTCGGGGCAGCGCCCGGAGGACGACGTGCCGGCAAGCGCAATCCCGACGGGACGCGCTGGCGCGGGTGGTTCGTTGACCTGATCCCGGCCGCGTTCAGTTTCGACGGCATCGAGCGTCGTGACCTCGCCGAGCACTTCGCAGCCTTCGGGCTCCCGGCACTGGAGTTGCCGACGGCGCTCCCGCTCGACGATGAAGCCGCGAACCAGCTCATGGATGTCGTCGAGAACATGCACGCCCTGGCGATGATCCTCGACGGCCAAGCCGCCCGCTTCTTCACCTCGGCACGAGACCGCGCACGGGGCGTGTCCCGGGTCGATCTCGCGACTGTCCGACCGGGACGCCTCGCCGGAGAGCTGCTCGACGCGCTCGGCATCGTCCCCCCTCGGGTGAAGTTCGCAGACGTTTCTCCCGGACTGCTCGACGCTTATCAGGGTGCGGCACACGGCGGCTGGCTCTCCGACGAGGGTGCCCGGTGAAGACATTCGACGCGGTCGACCTCGACGTAACCTCCGCCTACCTTGCCGCCGCGTCGAACGTCGGGGTCTGGCCCCTCCTCAGCGCCGAGCGCATCGAGCCGGTTGACGAGCGCGCCTTTCTCGCCAGCGAGATCGAGCGCGCCGTCGCCGGTGACGTGTCAGTGGTCTTCGATCTGAAACGTTCGCAGCGCCTCGCCTGGATCGCCGCCGACGTGTTGTTGTCAGAAGAGCCCGACGAGCTGCCCGTGACGACCGCGGGAGATCTCGCCGGATTCCACGCGCTACGGCATGTCTCGGCGGCACCGGGAACACGGCCGGTCCTGCCGGTTGCGGGACCGGACCTGTTCATCTCGGCCCTTCGTACCAGAAAGACTCCCGATGTTCTCGCGGCGAGCGGACTGCAGCTCTCGGGGGAACAGCCCGGCCTGCGGCGAAGCGCCCCCATTTACGACGGACGACGTGTCGGCGAAGACCCGTTCCTCGCGCTCGCCAAGCTCCGCCTCGACGCCAAGGCGGACGGTCGCACCGCCGAGGCGGCCTCGCTCCGGATCGTGGCGTTGGCCGCCGCCTACGGGATCTTCGGCCGGCGCCTCTCGCGTCGCGAGCGCGGCCGAATGGTCGAACGTCCGGGTCGTTTCTACGCGCCGTACGTCGCGGCCGCGGTCACCTCGACGGTGCGGATGTGGCTCGCCGTGATCGAACACCTCCTCGCTGAGGCCGAGATCACGGTCATGGCACGCGATACCGACGGCCTGCTCCTTGCCTGCGCACCAAAGCAGTGGCCGGCACTCGATACGGTCCTCGCGCGCTTCGAGGCGATCAATCCCTACCCGCCGGGCGTGCCGTTCTGGAAGGTCCTTCGCGAACACCACGGACGGTCGCTTCGCGGCCTTGTCCTCGCCGTGAAGCGCTACGTCATCTGGCCGGAGGGTCGTCCCGACGAGCCGGTCGAGTTCACCGAGCACGCGCTCTGTGGGTCTGTCGTCGAGCCGCCCGGATTCGCCGGGCGTCTCCCGAACGGGAAGCACTCCCGCGCGGCGACTGTTGCCACCGCGGTCGCGAAGCGGGCCGAGTCGACGTCGGGATCACCGATTCGATGGGACTGGGAGAGCTTCCCCGTACTCGAGCCACTTCGAGCGCGGCGGCGTGCGGACTTCGAACGCGTGCGGACGGCGCTTCGGGGGCTCCGACCCTTTGGGCACTACGTGCGAGCCGGGCGCGAGCGGGCCCGCGATCCGGTGCCGCTCACCCTCGACGACGGAACGGACTTCACGAATTGGTACGACCACGCTTTCTACGGTCCGAACGGCGAGCCGCTCGAGGTGACGACGGACTGGGGCGGCGCTGGTGTGCTTCTCCGGACCCTCGGTGCCGGGGCCCGACGCTGGGCGCAACCGTCGCCCCGTGACGTGTCGCCGATCGTCGTCGACCCGGATCTGATCCGCTGCGTCGGCGGCCCCGGGCCGGTCCTCGAGGCGCTACGCGCCGACCGGGAGGCTGACCCGGACGCGCATCGCGTCGTGGTCACGGAAGAGGACGCCACCGCGATCGTGCGCGTCGTCGCTAAACGGGTCGGCCCGCGAGCGTTCTCACGCCTAGCCAAGATCCCCTATCAGGACGCGCGCCAACTCGTCATCGGGGGGCGAAAGACGCGTCGCTCCACGGTGCGCCGCGCGTTCGCGGGAGTACGCAGTGCGCAGGTGCCGCGCTGTCGACGGGACGGATGCGACGGGCCGATCACCCGCTCCCGCCAGCTCTATTGCAGCCCGGCGTGTCGCGAGGCCGCACGGAGAACGCGCCTTCGCGCCGAAGGGGCGAGACGATGATCCGCCGGCCACGTCGAGCCCTCGTCCACCTGGCTCATCCCACCGCCACCTACGGCACACCTCGGGAGCGGTCGCGTCTGGCGCTCCTTGGCGGGCGACTGCCCAGCGTCGGGCCGGAGGCGCCCCGGTGACCGACCGCTACCAGCTCCTCCCCGATCTCACCCCCGACGAGTACGCCGCGCTGAAAGCCGACATTGTCGAGCACGGCATGCTCGTGCCGATCGTCGTCGACGCCGACTCCGGCGCGATCCTCGACGGGCATCACCGGTTGCGCGCGTGGAACGAGCTGCGCGCAGAAGGCGCCGAGGTCCCCGACTACCCGCGCGAGGTCCGCTCCTACGCCGACGACAGCGAGCGGATCGCCCACGTGCTCGCGTTGAACCTCTACCGCCGGCACCTCTCCCGCGAGCGACGCGCCGAGCTGGTGGCGACGTTACGTGAGACGGGTTGGTCGCTGCGGCGGATCGGCAAGGTGATCGGCGCCAATTCCGAGACGGTGCGCCGAGACCTCATAAGTGTCGCAAATGCGACACCTCGCCGGGTCCTCGGCGCCGACGGGAAGAGCTATCCGGCACAGCGCGCGAACGATGGTCCCGTTCCGAGCTTCGCCCCGATCCCGTCCGGCGAGGTGCCTCGTCTCGACCGGCGTGCCCCCGTCACCTGCCCAGCGTGTGGTCATGAGTTCCTCTTGCCTCGTTGACTGGTGCGGTCACGACGCGGCCCGCTACGCCGTCGAGCACTGGCACTACTCGTGTCGCCTGCCGGGCGGGAAGCGCGCCGCGCTTGGCGTCTGGGAGGAAGGCCGCTTCGTCGGGGCGGTCGTCTTCGGATCGGGGGCGACGCCGATGTCACACCGGCCGTTCGGTGTGGCGCCCGAAGAGGTCTGCGAGCTCGTCCGGGTGGCGCTCGACGCGCGCTGCACGCCGGTCTCGCGTGTGCTCCGGATCGCCTGCACGATGCTCCTTCGGGAGATGCCAGGGCTGCGGGTGGTCGTGTCCTTCGCCGACACGGCACGCGGCCACCACGGCGGCATCTACCAAGCGGCGGGCTGGACCTACCTCGGAACGACCGCGCAGCGGTACTACCTCGTTTCGGGCCATGTCGTGCACCCCCGCACGCTGCACTCTCGCTACGGCTACGGCGGTCAGTCGATCACCTGGCTGCGCGAGCACGTCGACCCCTACGCCGTCGAGGTCCCTGTCCCCGTGAAGCACAAGTACGCGAAGCCACTTGACGCGGCGATGCGCGCCCAGCTCGCCTCGCTCGCACGTCCCTATCCTCGCCCCGCTGGTGTAGGTAGCAGCACGGACGGCGACCAGCCGTCAGGCGCCGGTGCAACTCCGAGCGCGGGGCTCAACGCTTCAGACCAATGACGCTGCCAACTGGGAGGATTGCTCGATGACGTCGCTGACCTGTCCCGGCTGCAGGTTTGTCTTCGAGAGCCAGGCGACAACCGCGACCCGTTGCCGTCGATGCCGTAGGTCGGTCATGGCGTCCGGTGTTCGCCGGGGGAACCCAACCCGGCGAACACCGAATCCGTCCCTGGCCAAAACCGAGCACATGATCGACCTTGTCGGGTTTAACCGGGCCATCGTGAGGTCGGTGTTGTGCATCCTCAGCGCCCGACGCGAATGGTCATCTCGGACCTCGACGTCACCTGGCCTCGCACCGATACGGCAACCGAACGCGTCCAGCGCGTGATCGCTGTCTTCTCCGAAACCGAGTGGGAGGAATTGACCGAGGAGGAGGTGTCTCGGCTCGTCGACGTCGCTGGCTAACCACCCGGTCATCCCTGATATTTCTGGCATGAGGGCTCGAAGCGGTGCGTTCACACGGTAGCCGTCAACCGAATCGCAGGTTGAAAAGCAGGCAGATCGGTGCCGAATCGGTGCGCAGTCGCCCACACCGCTTTCCAGTTCGTCACTACGCCTCGAGATCGGCAAGTTACGAGCGGATCCGGACTATCTCCTGTTTGCCATCTCCGGGCTGCGGTAAAACCGGTTGCCCGGATCTTGAATAGGATCTCGTCGTTCCCGTCCTCCACGCATGTGATCTGACCGCCTAAGGAGAGAGCAGTGTCGCTCGACGACGAAAAGCTCGACACGCTGCTCGAGCTGATACAAAACAGCTTTCGAGTGCGGCCGAATCAAGACCCGGTCTACGTCGACGTCGGCAGGCACCTCAGCCGAGTGGCTGCGCCACAGCATCAGGTCATCTTCGGTCGTCGGGGTTCCGGAAAGTCATGCCTCCTTGTCCACTTCTACCGCGCCGCCAATTCAACTAGTGGCGCACGCTCCATCTACATCGACTGCGACGAGGTCAAGCGACTCAGCTATCCGGATCTCTTGATTCGGCTGCTGCTGATGATCCTCGAGGAGATGCCGGCATCACACCGCAAATGGTGGCAACGTGTCTGGAAGCGGCCCAGCGGCGCCGAGACTTCGGTTCGCGAACTCCGTGGGCTCCTCGATCTTGCCGAAGACAGCGCGGTCACTGAGCAGACAACTCAGTCGATCGGGGCGAGGATCGAAGCTGGTATTGAGGCTCCAAAACTCGCGAAGGTCGGGAGCACCGTCACGACCGAGGCCTCGATCGCGAGGACGAGTTCGTTCCGCCAGCGGAAGCTCGAGTTACTTGAGCGCCACTTTTCGGACTACAAGCGAGCGCTCGTAGGCGCACTCGAACCTGATGAGCGTCAGTCCGTGATCTTCGACGACTTTTACCTCATCCATCTGACCGTTCAACCTGACGTCCTCGACTACATCCACCGCTTGCTCCGGGGAACAAGCCTTTACTTCAAGATCGGTACCGTGCGTCACAGGACCTCGCTGTCGAGGATCGAGGGTCAACCGATCGGCGTTGACGAGTATCAGGATATTGAGGCGATCGACCTGGACCGAACCTTTGAGGACACGGCCGGGACCCAGGCTTATCTTGAATCCATGCTCGATTCCATGGGGTCGACCGTGGGGATCGAGAGAGCGTCGGCTCTGTATCTGAGCGAGGAGGGACGTCTCGCCCTCGCCCTTGCGTCAGGAGGGGTTCCGCGTGACTACCTCAGCACCTTCTCTGAGGCGGTCCGCGCCGCGCGGGAGGCCGGCGAAAGGAAATGGCTCACTCCCAAGCACGTGTATACGGGGGCGGGCAGAGTTTTTGACCGGACGAAGTTCAACAACCTCCGATCGGACGTCGGATTCGACGCGACACCATTGGAGCGGGTGTTCCAAGACCTGCTCGCCTTCTGTCTGACCGAGAAGCGCAAGACGGCTTTCCTCATAGCCCAGTCCGACGTTCCGGACCACTCGGAGGAACACGAGCTCATCCAGCAGCTGATGGACTTCAAGCTCATCCACGTCATCGTGCCGGACACTTCCGCTGCCTCGGGACGAAGTGGCAGATTCGAGGCATACACCCTGGACTTCGCTCTCTTCATGAATCCGAGACTCCGCAACATCGAGCATGTCCAGTTCTGGCGCGTGGACAATCAGCGACGCCGCGAGGGCGTGCGAGAAGCACCGGTCTACGACCTGGACCGAGCACGGAAGGTCCTACTCAGGGCTACGCGAACCGTGCCTACGGAACAGATCGTCAATGAAATAGCAGCAAGCGTGGGCAGCGATGCCTCGAGGAGCGACGAGGTGTAGTCATCGTCTGTTCCGGGACGCGTTCGCTCGAATAACTCGCGTTGAGACGATCAGAAGCTCGCTGCCGAACTCGGCCTCGACGCTCCGGCGCGCCGGCCTGCTCGATGGCGCGGCCGGGAAAACTGAATACCAGCGTCGATTCGCAGACGCGCCCTAGACCGCAACGGTTGCCCTACTAAGACGGCGCTATTTGGAATCAGGCGATTCAGCCGGGCTCTGATCGATAGGTCTTTCTACCAGCACATTCGTCGCGAAACCGCTGGATGCGGGCCCGGGCGGACGGTAGAATCCAATCAATTACATAGTGACCCGGGCACCGCTTAGGACGGCCCCGGGTCTGGCCCAGGAGGTATGAGCTCCGTGGACGCTCGAATGCTACCCGCCTCGCTCTCCGCAGGACACGCCTTCTCGCCGAACGGCGACCAGCGTGTCGGCGCCACTGTCTCCTCGATCTCGCCCGACGACGTTGCCGACCGCATCGCAGCGATCCGGGACACCTACGCACGCGACGCCACCTCGGCTGGTGTCTGCGTCGCCGATGGTTTCGGGGTCCGCGTCATCGTCGAGCGTGGCGCGCTCGTCGTCGCCGACGGCATCGGCGAGCATCGACGCACCCAGCGCTTCGACAAGGCAACTCATGGGCTTTCCCGGATCGTCGTCGTGAGCAGCTCCGAAGGGTTCGTCACCTTTGAGGCGCTGCGCTGGTGCCAGCGGCTCGGGATCGCCGTTCTCGCGCTCGGGGCCGACGGCACTCCCTCGCTCGCCTCGGTGCCGCGGACGACCGACGACGCCCGGCTCCGCCGCACCCAGGCGCTCGCCCCGTCCGAGCCCTACGGCCTCGACGTCGCGCGACGCCTCCTCGGGCGAAAGCTCGACGGGCAGGTGAAGCTCCTCGCCAGCCGCTTTGGAGAGCTGTCCGAGGCAGAGAACGTGAGAGCGCTTCGCGAGGCGATGGAGCACGCCGGGACGATCGACGAGTTGCGCCAGCTCGAGGCCACAGCTGCGGCGCTCTACTTCGGCGCCTGGACTGGGCGACCCGAGTGTGTGCCCCGGTTCGCCACGAAGGATGCCCGTCGTGTCCCAGCGCACTGGCGCCGCTTCGAGACGAGGCGCTCGGTCCTCGCCTCGGCCAGGTCGAACCGCAAGGCCGAGCGGCCGACGAACGCGATCCTCAACTACTGCTTTGCCCTCCTGGAAGCCGAGGCTGTGCTCGCTTGCCAAGCGGTCGGGCTCGACGCTGGCCTCGGGATCGTCCATCTCGACGCGAAGGGCCGGGACTCGCTCGCGCTCGACCTGGTCGAGCCGGTCCGCCCCGAAGTCGAGGGCTACGTGCTCGACCTACTCGCCGCCCGAACCTTCCGAAGGGCTGAATTCGCCGAGACGAACGAGGGCCACGTGCGGCTCCGTCCGCCGCTCACCCACGAGCTTGCCGAGTCCCTACCCCGCTGGCGCGAGGCGATCGCCCCGCTCGCCGAGGAGGTCGCTCACACCCTCGGTGCGGTCATCGAAGGCAGGTTCGTCCCCGCTACGCCGCTCACCTCGTCGCGCGCGAAGACGGCACAGGCTGTCGTGAAGGCCCGCAAGGCCGAAGCGTCGAGGCGGAGGCAACGCACGGCACCGGTTCGCCAGCAGCCTTCTGGCCCAGTGTCGCTCCCACTCGGCTGCGTCGAGTGCGGAGCGGTGCTCACGAACCCCCGTCACGTCCGGTGCGACGAGTGCATCGCGAATGACCCGCGCCAGCTCCCGGCCATCCGGAGACGACGCGGCGACGCCATCGCGTCACGAAAGCGCCAGCTCGCCGAGTGGGACCGAGCCCATCCGGACGTCGCCTACGACCCGGAGCTGTTCCGCCGAGAGATCCTGCCGCGCCTCGCCAGCGTGGGCCTCGCCGAGATCATCGCGGCGGCCGGGTGCTCGAAGGCGTCGGCATCAGACATCAGGCGGGGCAAGCGCACACCACACGTCTCGACCTGGTCGGCGCTCGCACGGCTCGCCGGGGTCGAAGTCGCCGGCGAGCCCGCAGGTACTGACCAAGAGGACGAGGACTGGGTTCAATCCACCACGACGAGCACCGGAACACCGCCCAAACCTGAACTGCGCTCGGTCCTCTCTCGCGGCACACTCGCCGGGTAGCGTGACTGCAGCACTTCACGGCGCCAGCGAGGGGGAGGAAGTGCCCGGCTTCGACCTTTCGAACTGCCTCGCCCGGCTCGCGGAACGGAACCCAGGGCGCACCGAAGCCGACATTCAAGCCGACGTGCGCGAGGTCCTCCTTTTCGGCGGTTTCGATCTCGGCGATGAGCACGTCCGCCTGGAGTCACCGGCGCCCGATCGGCGACGCATCGACGTCGAGGTCGGCGCGCTCGTCATCGAGTGCAAGCGGGACCTCCGGCCCCGGCGTGTCCTCGGAGACGCCGAACACCAGCTCGCCGGCTATCTCGCCGACCGCGAGGGCGCGAATGGTGGCACCTACGTGGGCGTCCTCACCGATGGTGCCGCGTGGCGCTGCTACCGCACAGTCCCGAACGGTGTCGAGGAAGTCTCCGTCCTCGAGCTGCGCCCAGGATTCGACGAGCGACGTTTCCGCTACTGGCTCGGCTCTCTGCTAGCCACTGAACGTCTGATCGACCCGACGGCTGACTCGATCAAAGAGCGACTCGGGAGCGAATCGCCTGGGTGCCGGCTCGCGCTCGCGGAGCTGACCGAGCTATGGCGGTCGGCCTCCGACTTGCCGGCGGGCCGGCTCAAGCGCTCGCTCTGGGGCAAGCTCCTCCGGACCGCACTCGGGACCCAATTCGAAGACGAGGACATACTCTTCGTCGAGCACACCTACCTCGTCCTCGTCACGAGCCTCATCGCCGACGCAGTAATCGGCTTCGACGTGGGCGCACCGTCCTTCTCGCCCGCGGTGGCGCTCTCGGGCCAGCTCTTCTCCCAAGCCGGGATCGAAGGCGTCGGCGAGGCGGGGTTCTTCGACTGGGTCCTCGACACCGACGGTGGTGAGCTCGTCGTCACCGATGTCGCCCGTAGGGTGGCCTGCTTCAGGTGGGAGGGCGTCGACCACGACGTACTGAAGGCGCTCTACGAGTCCGTCATCGCGCCCGAGACCCGGCACCGGCTCGGCGAGTACTACACGCCGGACTGGCTCGCCGAGCGGATGGTCGAGGAACTCATCGCTGACCCGCTCCACAGCCGCGTCCTCGATCCAGCCTGTGGGTCGGGGACGTTCCTCTTCCACGCGGTCCGCCGCCACCTCAGAGCCGCCCAGGCGGCCGGCATCCCGACCGGGGAGGCGCTCGCGAGTGTGACCGGCCAGGTCTTCGGCCTCGACCTCCACCCGGTTGCCGTGATCCTCGCGCAGGTGACCTATCTCCTCGCGATCGGCACGGAGCGCCTCGCAGCGCGCACAGGCCGACTGTCCGTTCCTGTCTACCTCGGGGACTCGATGCGCTGGGAGGCCGCCGAGGAGAACTTCCTCACTCCCTCGGGCGAGGTCGTTGTACCGACCGGCGACGGGCATCAGCTCTTCGCCGCCGAGCTCCGCTTCCCTGCAGAAACCGTCGCCGATGTCGCCCGGTTCGACCAGCTTGTCGACGCGCTTGCCGAGCGAGCCGCGAATCGGTCTCCGGGCACTCCCCGCCGTCCGCTTGGCGGCCTCCTCGCCCGCTTCGGAGTCGGCAAGACCGAGCGGGGCGTGCTCGAGGAGACCTACGCGCTGCTCTGCGAACTGTACGATCAGGGGCGGAACCACGTCTGGGCCTTCTACGTCCGCAACCAAGCGCGCCCCACTTGGTTCGCGCAGCCAGAGCATCGTGTCGACGTGCTCGTCGGCAACCCACCCTGGCTCTCCTACCGCTACATGCCGGCCGAGATGCAGGCCCGCTTCGCCGAGCGCGCCCGGGCACGCCATCTCTGGGCGGGTGGCAGGGTCGCGACACAACAGGACCTCTCGGCATTCTTCGTAGCCCGGGCGATCGAGCTGTACCTGACTGTCGGCGGCCGCTTCGCCTTCGTCATGCCCCGGGCGACGCTCACCCGACAGGCCTACGACGGGTTCCGGAGGGCCGACTTCTCCTCACCAGGGGCGACGTGCGCAGCCGCGTTCGAGACGCCCTGGGATCTCGGCGAGGTGGAACCCGGACCCTTCCCCGTGCCGTCGGCTGTCGTTCTCGGCGAGCGTGTCGACTCGCCCGAGACGCCCCCGAGGGTGCCCCTACCGTCGAGTCGGATCATCTTCTCTGGCCGCACGGGCGCGCACGGAGGCTGGGCGGTCGCGGCGAGGGACCTTGCGATAACGATGGGGGAGGGCGATCGTGCGTTCTCTCGCGATGACGTGCCGCACTCGCCGTACGCGGAGCGGTTCTTCAATGGCGCAACGCTCTACCCACGGATGCTTGTCTTCGTCGTTGACTCGCCGGCGGGACCCGTCGGCACCCCGAAAGGACTACGCGCGGTCCGCTCACGACGTGGCGCGCTCGACAAGGTCCCTTGGCGAAATTTGCCAGACCACGTCGGAATCGTGGAAGAGGTCTTCGTTCGCCCTACCTATCTGGGTGAGAACGTGCTCCCATTCCGCCTCCTCCCACCTGCCAAAGCGATCATCCCCTACGACGGCACGCGCCTCCTATCTGGTGCCGACGACCGGATCGACCGTTACCCCGGGCTCGCCGAGTGGTGGCGAAGGGCGGAGACGACCTGGGACGAGCACAACGGCCGAGCGACCAGACTCAGCCTTCTCGAGCAGGTCGACTACATGCACAAGCTCTCAACACAGTTCCCGCCCGCGTCGATCCGGGTCGTGTATTCGAAGTCGGGAAACACTCTTGCCGCTGCCGTGCTCACCGACCCGAGTGCCATCATCGACCACAAGCTCTACTGGGCCGCCGTGGGCTCGCCCGACGAGGCTAGGTACTTAACAGCCATAGTGAACTCTTCAGTCTTGGGAGATATCGTCCGGCCATTACAGTCCGTAGGTGCATTTGGTCCGCGAGACTTTGACAAGTATGTCTGGTATGCGCCTATTCCAGAGTTCAACGCAGGTGATGAGCGACACCGTCATCTTGTCGAGTTGGCTGAAGCAGCCGAGTTGGTAGCTGCTTCAGTCGCTCTTCCGGACGGGACTGGGTTTCAACGGGCTCGTGGGCTGATCCGAACAGCGCTCCAGGAACAGGGAACAGCGGCAGCTCTCGATGCCGAAGTGGCAGCGTTGCTGACAAACCAGTCGTGAGTGCGCGGTCGATTCCGGTTGGCAGGTCCTTAGCGCTTTTTTCGCTCAAGCCTGGACCTAATAAAGCGTTCAGTGGGCAACTCCACATGGTGGTCGCCTGACCTCACCCTTTCGGCTGCTTCCCGTGCGAGCGCCAGTAGCTCCGGGATGCGTGCCACCTCGCTGAGTTGGTACGCGACCGGCATCGTCCGCCAGGTGAGGTGCGTGGCATCAATCAGGCCGGGGGCTTCGTGCTCCTCGGGAAGAGCCAACGCCACTTCAAGTCGGTGCGGATCAGGATAGGCCGCGGCCACCATTTGACCATCGATCTGGAAGCCGAGGTAGATCGTCTTGATGTACGAAGCACCGCCGAACTCCCCGACGATCAGGGTGGTGAGCTCATCACAGGCGAGTCGAGCGAAGCTGGGCGCTATTTCCAGGCGGCGCTGGAATTCGTTGTCCACGAAGCGCAGCGTAGGTGAAGGAGACGCCTCGCTCGGCTAGCAAGCCCCGCGGCTGGCGCCTCGCTACCGGTCCCCCCTTTTTCTTTCAACGCCCTGGCTGCGCCGGTCCGCCGGTCGCCCCTGGGTGGGGCGCCGTCGGCCGTCGCCGGCTCCGTCCCCCCGCCCTCTCGTCCCGTGCGTGTGCCGTTTGGTCCCTTTCCGGGCCGCGCCTCTC
>Ga0187849_1002020_pt1 | contig 20171 bp, 19 predicted proteins | sample June2016WEW_4_10_2_FD_132412 | JGI IMG/M metagenome (GOLD analysis project Ga0187849, IMG submission 132412) | Peatland microbial communities from SPRUCE experiment site at the Marcell Experimental Forest, Minnesota, USA - June2016WEW_4_100 | ecosystem: Environmental > Terrestrial > Soil >...
CGGGGACGAAGTCGTGCTGCTCGTCAGCGCGCAATGTGAGGACGACGAGATCCGGACGCTTCTCCTCCAAGGCTCGTGACCGACGCGCCGAACGAGGGGCGAACGGGGGAGGAGCCTGAAAAGGCCCTGCAACAGCCTGAGCCCGCTGCGCCACGCGATCCGGCCGGACCGGCCGAGCCTGAGGGGCTGGCCGAGCCTGAGGGGCTGGCCGGACCAGAACTGCCCGATGACGCGATCGGGACCGCCGAACGTGAAGGACCCCCGGAGCCACCCGCGCCGAAACGGCGCCGCAGTCGCAATCGCGGCCGACATCGCCGGAGCTCTGAGCCCGTGCTGGCAGGCGAAAGCGCCGCCTCGAACGGTGCCGCAGGTCAGGATGCCGCCGAGATGGACTCCGCCGGTCACGAGTCGGGTGCAGACGGCCAGGCAAGCGAAGTCCTGCGGAGCGTCAGACGCCCCGTCCCGGCCAGGTATGGACCGCTGGAGGCTGCGTTCTTCGACCTCGACAAGACGGTCATCGCGAAGGCCTCGATGGTCGCCTTCGGTCGACCCTTCTACCACGGTGGATTGATCAACCGCCGAACCGCTCTGCGTGCGCTCTACGGCGAGCTGGTCTACCTCCACATCGGGGCGAGCGAGCAGAAGCTCAACCGCATCCGGGAAAGCGTCCTACGACTGATCAAGGGCTGGCATCGCGACCGGGTGTGCGAGATCGTCGCTGAGGCGATCGAGGCAATCGTCGAGCCGATCATCTTCGCGGAGGCTGCCGACCTGATCGACTGGCACCATGATCAGGGACGCCTCGTCGTGATCGTCTCGGCGTCGCCGGAAGAGATCGTCACTCCGCTCAGCAGGTTCCTCGGTGCGGACGACTGCATTGCAAGCAAGGCACGGGTAGACGACCAGGGTCGCTACACGGGAAAGATGCAGTTCTACGCGTTCGGGCCTTTCAAAGCCGAGGCGATGGACGCCCTCGCGGCCGAGCGGGGCATCGACCTCGCCGCTTCGTATGCGTACACCGACTCCTACACAGACCTACCGATGTTGGAGGCCGTCGGCCATCCAGTCGCCGTGAACCCGGACCGTGTACTGAACCGCTACGCGCGTGAGCACGAATTCGAAGTCCTCCACTTCAGCCAAACCGTCAGCCTCTGGAGTCGGGTTCGGGACCGGATCGGGGCCGTTCCGCCACGCCCGGCGATCGCAGTGTCGGCGGGTGCCGTCGCTCTCGGTGTCGGGGCCGCGGCGACAGGCTGGTGGTTGGGCTCACGCAGACGCGCGAGCTGAACCGAGCCCGCGCGTTCTCTCGGCCGTCGACCGACAACCAGCTGCCGGGCGGAGCGCTGCCTCCCTTACGGAGCAGCCGCCCCTCCTCTCAGCCCAACAGCGGACCGGTCAGTCGCCGCGGAGGCGCTTCGCCGCGATAACTCCCAGCGCGACGAGGAGAGCCAGTATTACGAGCTTCTTGATCATGCCTCGATCGTAGCCAGCTTGGCCCGCCGTCGAGCGGCTCGTAGGCGAGGTCCCTCTCACGAGTACAGGGCACCCAACCCACGGAGTCGACCGAAAGGGCCCCGACAGGGCCCCGGCCGTGGCGATGAGCCCCTTTTCAAGAAGGGGAACAGAGCGCTTCCGGCCTGCACCGAGGTGGGTTGGCGGCCCGGGGCCGCTGGGGAGGTGGGTCGGCGGCGGGGCCGCGTGGGGTTGGCGGCCCGGGGCCGGCTCAGACGGTCAGAAGGTCCCGAGCCCCGGTATCGCTCGAGGGGTGCCTCAGCTTCGACATCGCACGCGCCTCGATCTGGCGTATCCGCTCCCGGGTGAGGTTGAAGTGCTCTCCGACCTCTTCCAGCGTGCGCGGCTCGCCCCGGTCCAAGCCGAAGCGCAGCTTCAGGATCTCACGCTCCCGCTCGTCGAGCGGGGCGAGCAAACGGTTGATCTCGAGCGGTAGCAAGGCCGTCGCGGCAACCTCGAACGGCGACTCTGCCGAGCGATCCTCGACAACGTCGCCGAGCTCGGCGTCACCGTCTTCGCGTAGTGGCTCCGACAGCGACAAGGGCTCAGCACGGAACCTGAGGGCCTCGATCAGCTTGTCCTCCGGGAGCTCGACCTCGATCCCGAGCTCTACGAGCGTCGCCGGCCGCCCGAGCTTGAGCTCGAGGCGGGCTTGTGCCTTCTGCACCCTGGCCAGGGTGTCTCCTGCATGCACTGGCAGCCGGATCGTCCGTCCCGTATTGGCAATGCCACGAGTGATGGCCTGGCGGATCCACCAGGTTGCGTACGTCGAGAACTTGAAACCCTTGCGCCAATCGAACTTCTCGACAGCGTGCATCAGGCCGAGGTTGCCCTCTTGTATCAGGTCGAGCAAGGGCAACCCGGACGCTTGGTATTTCTTCGCGATCGAAACCACCAAACGAAGGTTCGACTGGACGAAGGTCCTCTGGGCCGTCTCGCCTTCGCGGACCTGCCGATTGAGCTCTCGACGCCTGGTGGGGGTCATTCCCTTGGACTTCGTCCTCAGTTCCTCCTCGGCGCCCCAACGAGCCTCGATCGCCTGTGCGAGGCGAACCTCGTCGTCCTTTGTGAGCAGCGGATACTGGCCAATATCGGTCAGATACAGCCTGACGAGATCCTCCTCGTCGCGCTCAACTCGCTCTTTCGCCAAGGTACAAAGGCCTCCGTGGGTTCGGCCGGTACAGCCTCACGCTGTTCCGTAGTTGATGACGCGTAGGCAGAACCATGCGCGCCCGACCGTCGCTGCCCCACACCGCGCCGGTCAGCGAACCTTGCGCTGCTTCATTACTCGAACGTAAGTGTAACGGTGGAGTCAAGCTTGGCCGTCCGCGGTCCTTGCCATGGCACCGCTACCGTGCTAAGAGCGGGCCCACGAAGGGCGACACCCCCGCGAGATGCCTTGAGGAGCCCCGGAGGTTCAGCGAGCGTTCGAGTCCCGATCCGAACCCGTAGCTGCGGAGCGGGCAGCGCCCGTTGACCCCGCCGTCCCGGCAGACGCCCGGAACTGGCTCGTGATCGGCATCCTGCGGTCCTTGCCGAAACCCCGACTCGTGACCCTGGGCCCGGGCGGAGCCTGGCGCCGCTTGTACTCGGCGTGGTCGACGAGATCGATGACCCTCCGGACCGTCGCCGCATCGAAGCCTGCGCCGACCAGGCCGGAGACAGTGAGGTCCCGCTCGACATAGCCCTCGAGGATCGGGTCCAGGACGGCGTAGGGAGGCAGGCTGTCGTCATCGCGCTGGTCCGGTCGCAGCTCAGCCGATGGAGGCTTGGAGATCACCGCCCGAGGGATGAGGTCGTGGCCCGCGACGGAGTTCCGGTGCTCGCACAGCTGGTAGACGAGCGTCTTCGGCACGTCCTTCAGCACCGCGTAGCCGCCTGCCATGTCTCCGTAAAGGGTCGCGTAGCCAACGGCCATCTCGCTCTTGTTGCCGGTGGTGAGCACCAGCCATCCCCGCGCGTTTGAGATCGCCATCAAGATGATCCCGCGTATGCGGGCCTGTAAGTTCTCGCCCGCGAGCCCGCCCGAAGGGTCTCCGGCGCTGAGCACGGGCTCGAGCATCTCCAAGAGCACCCCGTGGGCAGCCTCGATGGGAACCGTGGTCGCGCCGATTCCCACGTTCGTGACCAGCAACGACGCGTCCTCGATCGAGCCTGCCGACGAGAAACGGGACGGCATCAACACGCCGTGCACGCGCCCAGGTCCGACGGCGTCGGCTGCGATCGTTGCCACGAGCGAGGAGTCGACGCCGCCCGACAGGCCCACGAGCACTTCGGTGAACCCGTTCTTGCGAACGTAGTCGGAGGTACCGAGCACGAGCGCCTCGTAGACCTCAGCCACGCGATCCAGGCGGGGCGCGATGGGTGCGAGGGGCGTGACCTGCTGTTCGGCACCCGCGGCCTCTTCATCTTCAACGACCGGAGCCTCCGAGATCGTCACCAGCGGCAGTGACGACGTGCCCTCGTGGCCCCGCGGGTCCAAGAGCCGCTTGCGGAACATCGGATGGATAGCGAGGTCGCAGATGGTAAGGGCCTCACGGAACTGCGGAGCCGACGCGACGAGCTCGCCGTCGTGGTCGAAGACCATGGAGGCGCCGTCGAAGACGAGCTCGTCCTGGCCGCCGACGAGGTTGACGTAGGCGAGCGCGCAGGACGCATCGGCGGCGCGCGTGGCGAGCATGCGCTCCCGTTGAGCGAGGATGCCGGCACGGTACGGCGACGCGTTGATCGTCACGACGAGCTCTGCGCCCCCCGCGCCCAGCCGGCCGACAGGCCCCAAGGGGCTCCATGCGTCCTCGCAGACCGTCACTCCCACGCGGACCCCGCCGATCAGGAAGAGCTGGTCCCTGTTGGTTCCCGGAACGAAGTAGCGCCGCTCGTCGAAGACCCCGTAGTTGGGGAGCAACTGCTTGCGGACGACAGCACGCACTTCGCCTTCGGCACACACGGCGGCGGCATTGTAGAGATCGCCGTCCTCCTCCACGAAGCCGACGATCGCTGCGCAGTGCTGGGTCGCGGCAGCGACCTTCTCGAGCGCGAGGAGGTTGCCTTCGACAAAACCAGGCTCGAGCAGGAGATCCTCCGGCGGGTAACCGGTGAGCACGAGCTCGGGGAACACCACCAGGGACGCACCCGCGGCCTCGGCCCGGGCGAGCTGGCCTATGACCTTGTCGGCGTTGCCCTCGAGATCGCCGACGGTGACGTCCAACTGGCAAAGCGCGACGCGCAAGTTGCCCACAGCCGGAATCCTACCGGTGGCCCGGACGGCAAACGGCGAGCCGCAGAGGTCAAGCCCCTGGCGCGGGCAGTAGCCTGCCCTGGGAGGACTCCCCGACCTATGCCACGGCCACACCTGCTCGACGAGCTCGTCCGCGCGTCTGCGGCTCCCGACTCGGTGAGGTTGGTGGCCGACCAGCTCTTCGCCGCCTTCCCGCAGGCCCGCGAACAACTGGAGTCCGAGCCTGCCCTCGCAGCCAGGTTCGCGGCGGTCGCAGCCGCCAGTCACTCGTTGTCGCGCGTGATCGTCACCGACCCTGCCGCACTGGACGTGCTCGCGCAACTGGACGTGGCCGTGTCCGACTTGGCCGCGGGCCCGGACCAGATGCGCTGGGACCCCGCTCAAGCGGCTGACGTCGAGGACCTCGTGCGCCGGAAGCATCTTTCGCTTCTCGAGGTCGCCGCACATGACCTCAACGGCCTGACCGACCTCGAGCAGGTGACCGGCTCGCTCTCGCTCGTCGCCGATCGGGTGCTGGCCGGCGCCATCCACCTGGCTGGGGCCGACAACGGCCTGGCCGTCATCGCCATGGGCAAGCACGGAGCGGGCGAGCTCAACTACTCGAGCGACATCGACATCCTCCTCGTCGCCTCGGATGCCTCCGACGTCGATCCTTCACTCGCGCGTTCTGTCGTCGCGATGGGCTCTCGTGCGTTTCGCATCGACACCAACCTCCGCCCCGAGGGTCGCTCCGGCGTGCTCGTCCGGTCCGTCGATTCCTACATCGCGTACTGGAACCGGTGGGCCCGCCCCTGGGAATTCCAGGCACTGTTGAAGGCGCGTCACTCCGCGGGCGACGCGACCACCGGCCGGCTGTTCGAAGAGGCGGCCTCGGAGCACCTCTGGTCCCGGCGATTCGGCGCGGACGACCTCGCCGAGCTGCGAACGATGAAGGCCCGGGCGGAGGCGATCGTTGCAAGACGAGGCCTCGACCAGCGTGAGCTCAAACGGGGCCGCGGCGGGATCCGGGACGTGGAGTTCTCGGTACAGCTCCTGCAACTGGTCCACGGCGGCCGGGACCCGGCCCTCCGGTTGCGGGCGACACTTCCGTGCCTCGCCGAGCTGGCTGACGCCGGGTACGTGGCGGCCGAGGATGCTGCGGCGCTCGCGATTGCGTACCGTTTCCTGCGCACTGTCGAGCACCGTCTCCAGCTCGTCGAAGAGGCACAGGTTCACACGGTGCCCGCCGACCGACCCTCGAGGGACCGTCTGGCACGAGTGCTCGGCTTCAGGGGCCGGCCGCAGGAGACGCCGGGCGATCGCTTCGACACCGTCCTCGCCCGTCATCAGGGCACCGGAAGGGCGATCCACGAGCGGCTTTTCTTCAGGCCCCTCCTCGAGGCGTTCGCCGGCGGCATGACACACAGGACCGCTCCGCGGCACGAGGACCACGCAGCGCACGAGCACGTCTTTGCGTCGGATGCTGCCGAGGAGCGCCTTGCCGCTTTCGGCTTCGCCGACGCCGACCGGACCCGCCAGGCCCTGAACGAGCTCACGCGAGGCCTGACCCGCTCCTCGAGGCTCATGCAGCAGCTGCTGCCCCTCCTGCTCGACTGGCTCTCCGAGTCGCCGGACCCCGACCAGGGCCTTGTCGGGCTTCGAACCCTCGCGGGCGCTCCGCATCGGCGCGACCTCCTCGTGACGGCGTTCCGGGAGTCGCCCGAGGTCGCCCGGAGGCTCTGCCTGCTCTTGGGAACGAGCCGCCGGCTCGGCGAGATCATCGCCCGGCACCCCGATTTCGTGGAGCTTCTCGACGACGGGGCGGCTCTCGCCGCCCTCGGTCCCGACGAGCTCGTCCAAAAGGCGATGATCGCTGCGGATCAGGGACCTCACAGGCGGCCGGGCGCGCTCCGGCACTTCTTCGAGACCGAGACCGTGCGGATAGCGACCCGGGATCTCCTCGACCTCGCGAGCCTGCATGAGACCGGGCGCGCCCTCGCCGATCTCGGGGCAGCGGTCGTCGCAGCCGGCCTCCACGCGGTTGCACCCGGTGTGCCAATGGCTGTGATCGCGATGGGGAGTTTCGGCGGGGCGGAGATCGCTTACGGCAGCGACCTCGACGTGCTGCTCGTCTACGAGGGGACGACCGCTTCCGACATGGAGGCGGCAGAACAGGCGGCATCGGCACTCTTCCGGCTGTGCAACGGGTCGACGCCGGCCGAGGGGATCGTCCGGATCGATGCCTCGCTCCGCCCGGAGGGCAGGCAGGGTCCGCTTGCCCGAAGCCTCGACGCGTTCGAGCGCTACCACCGGCGTTGGGGCGAGACCTGGGAGCGTCAGGCTCTCTTGCGCGCCCGGCCGGTCGCCGGCAATGACGACGTCGTCGAACGCTTCGTGGCAATGGCGGACCAAGCAGTGTGGTCCTCGCCACTCGACGAGGTGGCCGAGCGGGAGATACGGAGAATGAAGGCGCGTGTCGAGCGAGAGCGGATCCCGCCCAGCGACGATCCTCAATTCCACTTGAAGCTCGGCCGTGGCTCGCTCTCGGATGTGGAGTGGACCGCACAGCTCCTCCAGCTCCGAACCGGCACCCGGGCCACCGGGACACGCGACGCGCTCGATCTCCTCGAACATGCAGGAGCGCTCGACGCGGCGGACGCGGCCGCTCTGAGGGACGCCTACGACTTCTGCGGGAGGACGAGAAGCCGATGGCACCTCGTGGGGAGCTACGTTGCCGGCGCCGGGGGAGTCGCCGGAAGCGGGGCGGACGCGATGCCGCGCCAGCCCCAGCTCCAATCGCGTCTTGCGAGAAGCCTCGGGACCACCCCGACCGAGCTACGCGAGTCCTACCGCCGAGTGACCAGGCGCAGCCGCAAAGTGGTCGAGCGCGTCTTCTACGGCCTCTGAGGGCCGGCCGCTGAGCGACCCGTCGCTTCCGCGCCCAGAGGCTGAGCTCCCGAGAACCAGGCCCCGCCCGGCGACCGGACAGACGGTGCCGGACTCACAGCCGGTTCCCAGCTTTCCTTCATTCCCGACTCAGGCAGTCAGTCAAGGCTTGGTCGATGCCCGTCATGTCGAGCACGTCGAACGCCCGTGTCCCTGCGATGACGCGCGCCCGTTTTCCGCAAGCCGGCCCGGCAGAGACCGCGCCACCGCGAAGCGGGCGAAGCGGGCGACGTACCTGGGCCGCGAACGTGATCACGGCAGTGGCCGCCCTCGGATTCGGCATCACGCTCGGACTCGGGTTGACCGCTGTGACTCGAGGGTCTCTCGCCGCACCAGGCGGGCTCGCGACCGCGGCGGGCCAGATCGCCGGCCTGACGGGCAGCTACCTGCTTCTCGTCATGCTCTTGCTGATAGCGAGACTCCCCTGGCTGGAAGGTGTCCTCGGCCAGGACCGCCTCGTGAGATGGCACCGCCGTCTCGGCCCATGGCCGATCATCCTGTTGGGCTCACACGCCGTGCTGATCACGATCGGCTACGCGGAGCAGGCGTCCATCGGCCCTTGGCACGAGCTCGGCATCCTGCTCACCTCCTACCCGGACGTGCTCATGGCGACGGTGGCGTTCGCCCTGTTGGTCATGGCCGGCGTGGCTTCGTTCCGAGCCGCCCGCTCGAGGTTGCGCTACGAGACCTGGTGGGCGGTGCACCTTTACACCTACCTGGCGATCGCCCTCGCCTTCTCCCACCAACTGGCTGACGGCGTCTCGTTCGTCGGGCATCCGCTGGCCAGGCTGTTCTGGATCGTGATCTGGGCTTTGACCGCAGGCGTCGTGCTCGTGTACCGCGTGGGTCTTCCTTTGTGGCGCACCGTCTACCACCGGCTCCGGGTGGCCGAGGTGCGCGAGGAAGGCCCGGGGGTCGTGTCGGTGATCTGCGCGGGGCGCCACCTCGAACGGCTGCCCGTCGCCGGCGGACAGTTCCTGCAGTGGCGCTTCCTGCACAACGACCTGTGGTGGCAGGCCCATCCCTACTCCATATCCGCGCTGCCGCGGCCTCCGTTCCTCCGCGTGACTGTCAAGGCGCTCGGTGACTTCTCCGAGTCCGTGGCGAACATCCCGGTCGGCACCCGGGTGGCCATCGAAGGTCCCTACGGCGTCGTCACGGCACATTCGCGCAGCGGCGACAAGGTCCTGCTCGTCGCGGCCGGCGTTGGGGTCACTCCGATGCGCGCAATTCTCGAGGACCTGCCCGCCGCGGTTGACGTCGTGGTCGTGTTGCGCGCACCCACACGAGAGGACGTGATCTTCCACCATGAGATCGCCCCGCTCGTGCAGGCCCGGGGCGGTCGTCTGCATGTCCTGGTCGGAAGCCGGCATCAGGTGCGCCTGGACTCCCGCCTGCTCGCCAAGTTGGTCCCTGACCTCGGAACGCGCGACGTGTACGTCTGCGGGCCAGAAGGCTTCACCAACCGGGTCATCGGCGCGGCGAAGCGGCTCGGAGTCAGCTCCGAGCGTATCCACAGTGAGTCGTTCGCGTTCTGACCATGATCACGGCCAACCCCCTCAAAGACTTGGAGATCATGCAATGAGACGCACGCCGATCGTCCTGGCCGCGACCGCCGCCGGACTGGCCACGGTTCTCGGGTTTCACACACAGAAGATGAGCACCAACGTCCTCTCCGGCCTGTCGGGCGCGTCCGGTGCCGGGACGACGCCGACCAGCTCGCCATCGGGTGCCGGCAACGGGACCTCGACGACGACAACGGCCGGTTCGTCCTCAACGCCGGGCTCGATCTCGACCTCTACATCGACCTCGACGACCACCCCGACCGGGACCCGCACTGCGCTCGGTGCCGACGTGCAGTACCGCTACGGGGAGCTCGAGCTCGAGGTGACCGTCACCGGAAGCCGGATCACCAATGTCCAGCCTGCGATCGACACCGCATTCGACCCGCGCTCTAGTCAGGTCAACTCCTACGCAGAGCCCCTGCTCCAAAGCCAGACGCTCCAAGCCCAGAGCGCCAACATCAACGGCGTCTCGGGCGCGACGTTCACGAGCCAGGCGTACGTCCAGTCTCTGCAGGCGGCTCTGGACAAGCTCGGGATCAAGTAGTGAGCAAGGTGATCACGCTTGGCGCGGAATCGCCCGAGGCACCCGACGCGGCCGCGGTGGCCGGGGCCGATCCTGTGGCCGGCCCGGTTCTCCGTCATGTCCACGCGGTCATGGGGACCATGGTTTCGTTCGACGTGCGTCTCGGCGACGCCAAGACGAACGCGGCCCACCTGGCTCTGGCCAGGGCGTGCGCACGGCTCGACCGTGCAGACGCCGTATTCAGCACCTGGAAGCCCAACAGCCCGATGAGCCTCCTCCGCCGGAACGCGATGACCCTCGACAAGGCCCCGGCCGAGGTGGCCGAAGTCCTGGAGCTGTGCGCTCTTGCCCGTGATCTGTCGGATGGTTGGTTCGACCCGTGGAAGATGCCCGGCGGGATCGACCCGACGGGCCTTGTGAAGGGCTGGGCCGTCGATCAGGCGCTCGGTGAGCTGCGCGCGGCAGGCGTCCGGGCCGCGATCGTGAGCGCCGGAGGCGACCTAGCCACTTTCGGCGGCCCAGAGCCGGGGCTGCCATGGAGGATCGGCGTGCGCGACCCACGCGCGATCGGCAAGATCGCCTGCATCCTGGAATCGCCCGGTGCGGTCGCCACCTCCGGCTGCTATGAGCGCGGCAGCCATGTGATCGACCCGAAGACCGGGCGGACCGAAACCCGCTGTGAGTCCGCGACCGTCACCGGCCCCGAGCTCTGGCTGGCCGATGCGCTCGCGACCGGCCTTCTCGTAGCCGGTGAGGCGGGATTGGCGGTGATCGAAGCCGTCGAGGGTTACGGGGGCTGCGTCATCTCCGAGAGCGGCTCGATCGCAGTGACCGGCTCTCTCCCGATGACCCAGTAGTCGTGAGGTCACGCGATCAGCGAGATCTCCCGAGGCCAGATCTGCCCGTCGCTTGCACCGAGGGTCTCGGCGTACACTCGTGAGGTGCGCGTGACCGGCCTGCTCATTCCCAGGACAGGCTGGTACATCACCTTGGGCCTGGTGTTCGGGATGCTGGCATTCATGCGCTCGAATGCATACAGGCGCCGCACGGGAAGCAGCCCGTGGCACATCCACCCTCTCGTCTGGGGCATCGTCAGCGTCTTCGTGACGTTCCTCGTCACACTGATGTCCATCGTCTTCGTGGCGATCTTCGGCACGTTGCTGTCGATCTTCGCCTGGTCGCCGCGCTCGCAACCGAGCCGCGAACAAAGCGCAGCTGATGACTCCCAGTACCGGGACGTGTCAGGGTACTCACCGGTATCCGAGATCGGTCCGACGGCCGGCCCCGCGCGGCCGGCGCCACCGGTGACTGCGCTCAGAGCCTGGCTGGCCGACCCGACGGGTCGCCACGAGCTGCGCTACTTCGACGGGTCGGGGTGGAGCGAGCACGTGGCAGACGCCGGAGTCATCTCGGTCGACCGTTCCTGAACAGCCCACAAGCTGCGCCGCAAGCCACCGCTGACGATCAGTCGGGAGCGGCGGAGTCCCCCGTGACCGTGGCACCGGGCTGTGATTCGGCGCTGCCCACAGTTTCCTTGGCGAAGATCAGCAACGACTGGTCGAGACCGCCCAGCACCGTGTGAAGGCGGTACCCGAAGAGCTCGGGCTCGTTGAGCATGGCTTGCAGCCCTATCGCCCCGGTCTCGCCTGAGTGAACCGCCCCCGTGTGCCACTCCTTCACCTTGTACTCGATGCTCATCGCTTCCCTCGAGTCGCCTCGTGATGTCCTTGATGACGCCGAAAAGCCTTGCGAAGTTGCACGATCCGCACCGATCCCAGGCAGAAGACGACCAGCGCGCCAAGCGCCGCGGCCACCAAGAGCGCGAGCGCGAGTGGGAACCTGCCCGAGAACATCAGGAAACTGACCTTCGCCTTTTGAAGGTTCTGTACGACGAATATGACCATCACCGCCGCGAAGACCAGCGCCGGAACGAGGCTCTTCCAGGCTTGTCCGGCACGGCTACTCGGGATGGTCAGTCCCGGCGTCTTGTCGGCTGGGCCGTCGCTTACCGGCCCGGGCTCAGCGGGCTCACCCGACTCAGCGAGCTCTTCGGGTTCGTCAGCAGCCACGTTCAGCCCTGACGGAGGGGAGTGATCTCCATTCCGGACGTGATTCGGGTCTCAAGAAAACCACCGATCTGGTTCCGATAGGGTCGGTCTGCCGTCACTCGAGATGAGCTGTCTGCAGGATACCTGAGAGACTCGAGGTTTTCCCTGGTGGGCATGCCGGTCAGCCACGCCCTCAGCGGCCATCTTGCGATCTTCCACGGCGACGGCGGGTGTGGGGGGCCTCGCTCGGGACAGCCAGGGCCGGAGCGTCGCCTCCGAGCTGTGCGACCATCCGGTCGACCTCTGTGAGGATCGCACCGGAGACGACCCACGCACCGGTCTCGTCCACCCTCCGAAGACTGCGAAGCGATTCGCCGCGGGCTTGTCGGACGGCGTCCAGTGCGGCATCGACGCTGGGGGCGTCTCCCTGCAGAGCCTCGGCCTGGGCGCGGTAGGCGACAGCGGTGCGGGAGAGCACCTCGGCCAGGCTGGCGGGCAGCCGCGGCGCCCCGTCGGTCTGGTGGTCGAACAACGTACGCGCTATCGCACGCAGCTGGGCCACCGAGTGCGTGAGAGCGACGAGCGCGTGCGACAGCTCGGCAGAGGCCGTCTTGCGACCGAACGGGTCCACCCGGAGGAACGCCACCGCCTCGTCGACCAAAGGGCGCGCGTGCTCCAGCTCCTCCTCCAACGCACGCGAGCGGGCCAGCCACACATCGGTCTCGGTCGCGGTCGGCGTCCTCGTCACGCCGGCGCTTATGTCCGAGAGCAAGTCCGCGATCGAGCTGGCGAGCCCCGCGAGCGCACGTCGCGCTCGTGAACGAGGATCTCCGGGATACGCGACATAGGAAGCGGCCGCGCCGATGACGGCGCCGACCAGCGTCGCCCAGACCCTGTCGAGCAGCATCGCCGTGCTCACCGACGTCCCGAGAGCGAGGATGAAGATGGCCGTTCCGGGGATCTGGAGCGATCCGCTCGCGCCGAGCCGGAGCAGCTGGCCGGCAGTGAGCGAAACGAAGACCAACGCGATGACCGCGAGAGCCGAGAGGCCGACGACTCGCAGGATCACGACGGCGAGGAACACGCTGAGGCCCATGAGCACGGTCCGTTTGGCGCCGTCGAGCACCGATGTCCGCACGGTCAACTGGACGGCGTACACAGCAGATGCCGCACCGAAGGCCGGCGCGAAGCCGCCGAACGGGAGGCAGACCGCCCAGGTCGCACCTGCGGCGGCAGCTGTGACCGAGATGACCCGAAGCGTCCAGCGCGCCTCGTAGGCACGCAGCAAGAGACTCTTCAGTCCGAGGACGAGAACGGCCCACGATCGCCGCGCTACGTAGGTCTCACTCCGTTTCCTGGTCGTGGGCCCGACAACGGAGGCGGGCGGCTCGCCCGCCGAGGAGGAACTCGGGACGCTGTCCGGCGCGTGGCCGGGCGCAAGCCCGTCCCCTGCCGAGCGGCCGGCTCCCTCGTCTCGGTCCCGCGTCTCAGGTCCGTCGAATGGAGAGCTCTCCACCTCACGAGCATGGAACATCGGCCGCGGGTCTGCCAACAGAACCGTTGCGCCCGGCGAACCTCAGAGTCGAGTGGCGTCGCTCCGGGCCGCCCTCCCGATCAGGTGGCGTCGCTCCGGACGGATTGGAAGCGCGCGACCGTGAAGCTGATTATCAGCGGGACATCGACGGCGAAGAGGATCAGCATCGCCGTGAGCACCACGAGAGGCCCTCCCCGCGTGTGGTCGCGGACGAACGCGAACTCGATCAGCCCTGCGGCGATCACATACGAGAGCAATGTCCACCGGCCGACGAGGAAGAATTTGTCCCACGCCAGCCCTCTCGTCCGCACCAGCATTACGACGTTCACAACGAGCAGGGCGCCGCTCGCCGCGGCGAGGCCGATCGGGACAGCGAGCGGCGGCCTGCGCGGCGCGTACGACGCCATGTAGATGCCCCCTATCACGACGAGCACCAAGGCGGCGACACCGAGCTCGGCGACTGGCGCGAATCGCGGCCGTGGGGCGGCACCGGCCGGCGCGTCGAGGTGCGGCACGCTCATCGGGAGGCCACCCGGGTCATGATGACCAGCGTTGCGACCTGCATAAGGCCGGTGATAGCGGCGGTGTAGATGAAGCGCTTCATGAGCCTCCCGATCACCTCGCCGTCGGGCCGGGGCTTGCGCATCTCGAACAGGACTGCGATGTTCGCCGGCTCGAGGATGCCGAGAGCGATGACGGCCATGACACCCACCACGATGAACGACACCATCAGCCAGGCGTGGTTCGGGCTCGACGCCTTCAGGTTGCCGAGATCGAGCGCCAACTGGAACCCGGAGGCGAGCGTCATTGCGACAAGCGTCGGCATGAGGAGCACCATCTTCGGCATGAATCTCGCCGAGAACTCGGCGCGGGCAGGAATCGAGAGCCGTCCCAGGATCGGGCCGACGACGAGCCCGACGAACAGGTCGATGCCCGTCCACAGGGCGCCGCCGGCAACATGGTTGAGGTCGAGCCCCCACTGCCAGTTGAAGCCGATCGACGCCACCAGGAAGCCGAGGATGACCGCGACTACCGGCAGTCCCTTCAACGGCACGATCTGGATGACCGGCCGAGGCGGGATGGTTGCACCAAGGCCGGCGCCCGCTTCGACTCCGGTCGACAAAGAGTCGACCGGCGTATCGGTCATAGTCCCCCCTTCCGGTACTGAATCCCCTCGCCGCGGCGCAAACGTCGTGGTCGAAGAGGTGACTCTAGCAACCAACGGCGGCTCACTGGTGCGTTGCAGAACAAGGGCCTGCACGGCTACTACGCTTTCTTGTCAACGGTGTGCCGGGAAGACTGGTCGGCAAACATAGGACTGACCCAATGACCGATTCTCTTCCCACATCCGCGCGGCAGTCGGCTACGGAGCTTGGCGCGCCGGGGGTGCCGGCGGACCGTCCACGGGCGTGGGAGACGCGACGGAAGTTCACCAGCTGGCGGTGGGAGGCGCTCCGCACGACCTTCTGGCTCGTGCCCACCGTCCTCGTCATCGTCGCCGGTGCACTGTTCGTGGTCACGTTCGAGATCGACTGGGCGGTCTATTACGGGCACCTCACGCTGCCGTTCTGGATGAGGACAGAAAGCGCGGATGCCGGCAGAGAGGTTCTCATCGCCATCGCCGCCGCGGTGATCACCGTCATCGGCGTCGTGTTCTCGATCACGATCCTGGCTCTCACCTTGGCGTCCCAACAGTTCGGTCCCCGCATGATGCGCAACTTCGTCCGGGACGTTGGGAACCAAGTCACGCTCGGCGTCTTCGTCGGCACCTTCGTCTACTCCACACTCGCCCTCGGATCGATCACCATCAGCGGCCATCGCGGCGTTTTCGTACCGCATCTGTCGATCGCCGTCGCCGAAGCCCTGCTGCTTGTGGACCTATCGGTCCTCATCTACTTCATCCACCACATCGCCAAGTCCATCCAGCTGCCGGAGGTGATCGCCGGGATCGCCCGTGACCTGATCGGTGAGATCGATGCCGAGCTCGCCGAACAGAAGCCTCACGAGAACGGGCCCGCCTCAGCCGCCCACGGGAAGTCAGTAGAGGAGGTCCTGCAACTCCTCGAATCGGAGGGCGGCATCGTTCCCGCAAGTGAGAGCGGCTACCTGCAGTTCGTCGGCTATGCCCAACTGGTCAGGATCGCAACTCATACCGATGCGGTCATCCGCCTGACGCACCGGCCTGGCCATTTCATCGCCGCCGGCCGTCCGCTCGCCACCGTCTGGCCACGCGAGGCTGCACCGCAGGTCGCTCAGGCGCTCGCGAAGGCACATGCGACAGGGCCGCACCGGACCCTCATGCAGGAGCCGGTGTTCGCCGTCGACCAGCTCGTGGAGATTGCCATCCGCGCGCTCTCGCCAGCGGTGAACGACCCCTTCACCGCGCTGACTTGCATCGACTGGCTTTCGGCGGGACTGAGGCGAATCTCCCATGTGACGCTCGGAAAGGGCGTCTACAGGGACCGGTCCGGTCACGTGCGGCTCATCGAGCCCGATCCGTCCTATGCCCGCACGGCCAACCGGGCATTCGACAAGATCCGCCAATCGGCTCGGGGAATGCCGGTCGTGATCATCCACATGGTGGACGCGCTCACCCGCGTCATGGAGGAGACCACGACAGCGGAGCAGCGGCTGGTCCTCGCGCGCCAGGCAGAGATGATCCTCCGGAGCGCGGAGGAATCTGTGGCCGAACCGAACGACCTGGAGGACATCCGCAGCCGGTACCGGAATTTCGTGGCCAAGGCCGCCCTCTACGATCCCATCGGCGGATCGACGACCCCGTAGCCGGCCAGAGGCCCCGGGTCGTCCTCTAAACCTGGAGCGTCTCGAGCCCCAGCAGGTCCAGGAACTGCGAGTCGCACAGACGGGGCACGACCGTATCGGCCACGAGCCCGAGCCCGGGGGCCGGGCCCACGCCGACGACCATCAGCCCGGCGGCGCGTGCGGAGCGTGCCCCCGGCACGGAGTCCTCGACCGCGATGGCGCCCGCCGGCAGCACCCGCAACCGCTCGCAGGCACGGAGGTACAGATCTGGTGCGGGCTTGGGCCGAAGCGGGGCCTCGAGCGTGACCACCGCGTCGAACACCTGCGGGATCGAGGCCGCCCTCATCGATGCCTCGACGGTCTCGCGAGAGCCATTGGAAGCGACCGCAAGTGGCCGAGATCCCCGGACCGCCTCGAGAAGCTCGATCGCTCCGTCCATCGCACGCACACCGCCGGCGATGGCCGCCCGGATCTCTACATCGAGCTCCTGAGCGACCTCGTCGACGTCGACAGGCTCTCCGAGCTCGCGTTCCAGCTCCGAGATCATTGCGAACACGGACGCGCCGTACAGGCTCGACGCCGGGCCGGTGAGGACGGCGTCGATGCCCCGACGGGCGAACACAGCCGCGATGCCTGCAAACACAGCCCTTTCGCTGTCGACGAGTACGCCGTCACAATCGAACACGACCGCCCTGGGCAACAGGCTCAGCCCACCTCTAGCTGCAGGTCCGGATCTGCGCTCCACTCGGTGAGCGATCCGTCGTACAGGAGAACATCGTCGCGGCCGAGCATCGAGAGCACGAAGATGTCGACGGTGGCCGAGATGCCCCCACCGCAGTAGGCGATCACAGGGAGCCCCGGATCGGTGCAGAGCAGGCCACCGAGCTCATGGGCCAGCTCGGCCCGTGGTCGAAAGCACCATGTGCCGGGGTCGAAGAGGGCTTGTGCGGGTGCGCTCACCGATCCGGGGATCCGGCCCGGCCTGCTGTAGGCGCCCGGCCCTTCACCCCGGAAGGCCCGTGGCGTCAGCGCGTTGACGAGACACGCCGGTTCTCCGCCCACGACCCTCAGGACGTCATCTTTGGTGGCCAGCAGCTCCCGTCGCGGCCGAGCCACGAAACTCGAGGGTTCGACGCTCGGCGACCCCGAGCTCACCGGGCAGCCCGCCCGGCGCCATGACGGCAGACCGCCGTCGAGCACCCGCACATCGTCGAACCCGAAATAGCGCAGGAGCCACCACAGCCGAGACGCCCACATCGGCGACTCCTGTGCGTAGGCGACGACCCGGGTGCCCGGCCCGACGCCGAGCGCGCCCATGGCCCGGGCGAAGTGCTCCGGCTGGGGCAGAGCGAAACGAAACGGGGAGTCGGGGTCCGAAAGCTCACCGGGGATGTCGGCGAAGACCGCCCCGGGGATGTGGGCCTCGTCATAGCGTCCCCGCCCGCTGCCGACGGTGTAGGGGCCATCGGGGACCTCACGAACGAGGAACGCGGTCGCGTCGATGACACGAAGCTGCGGCTCGTCGAGCTCTGCGTAAAGGCGCGACGCGTCGATCAGCATCTCGTCCCGTGACATGACGCCAGCTTAGCCGAACCCAAGAAAACATGACCTTTCCGACCCTATGTGCTGGCCGTGCCGTACCCGTCAGGCGCCCGTTTGCGGAGGTTCCGGTGTCGGGTGCAGGGCCCAGCCACCTGGGCCAGAGACGATCAGGCCCCGATCACGCGCGGCACGACGAGCCAAGACAGCACTCCGGTCCCCGGGCCGACCTCGCCCCACTCGTCGACCAACAGGTCGATCCGGGCGAGTGCCGCCGTCGGCATCCGGATGAGACCGCCGCCGATCAGCAGTCTGACGGTTTCCGAACAGGTGGGCTCGTGACCGACGACCATGAGCAAATGCGTTGCTTCCGGCTCTCGGCGGACCTCGCCGAGCAGACCTTCGACGCCTTCGTCATAGAGGGCACCGGACTCGCGCACGGACCACTCCCAATCTCTGGCCTCGCTTGCCAGGGCGAGGGTCGCGCTTGCACGCAGCGCCGGGGAGCAGATGACCGAAGCGGGTACCTCTGTGGCGGCCAGGAAACGGCCGGCCGCCCTGGCTGCCTTCCGGCCGCGTTTCGCCAATGGTCGCTCGAGGTCCGAACCGCCGTAGTCCGCCGACCAGTCGGACTTCGAATGCCTGAGGACGATCAGTGCGTGGGACATCTCGATGGCCCTTGATGGTCCGGGCTAGAGCTTGTAGCCGATGGAGCGCAGGAGCGACTTCCGGTCCGCCATGTCCTGGTCGGTCTCGACACCGAGCGGGGACGAACCATCGATCACACCGAGGACACCGCGGCCGAGATCCGTCTCGGCCAGCACGACCTCCACCCGATTGGCCGTGGCGCAGTGGACGGTGCAGACCTCTGGGACCTGCTTCAGCTGGTTGAGCACGTTCACCGGGTAGCCCTCGCGGACGAAAACGACGAAGCAGTGGCCCACGCCCAGCGCCAGAGCGTTGCGAACTGCCAGGTCCTCGAGCTCGGCGTCGTTGCCCGAGTGGCGGACCAGGCACTTGCCAGACGCCTCGCAGAAGGCCAACCCGAAGCGGAGGTGAGGGCTCGTGCCGACGAGCGCCTCGTGGAGGTCCTCGACGGTCTTGATGAAGTGCGCCTGGCCCAGGATCACGTTGAGGTCTTCCGGCTTTTCGATGGGTACCACGACAAGCTGCACGCTGCTTCTCCTGTCACTGAGCCCGCCGGCGAGACCGTCACGGGCCCCTCCACCGGGTACGACCCCTACAACGAACTCTGCGCCACTGATGACCTCCGGCGCAAGGCCGCGGCTCAAGGCGCGCTGTTCGGGCGCGATAGCGGGTAGAAGGGAGGCATGCGAACCAGAACACTCGGTCAGGGGCTCACCGTGTCGGCGCAGGGCCTCGGCTGCATGGGAATGTCGGAGTTCTACGGCCCGCTCGATGACACCGAGTCGATCGCCACGATCCAAAGGGCGCTCGACATCGGGATCTTTTTCCTCGACACCGCTGACATGTACGGCCCGTTCACCAACGAGCAGCTCGTCGGCCGCGCCGTCGCCGCTCGGCGTGACGAGATCGTGCTGGCGACCAAGTTCGGCAACGAGAGAACCCCGGACGGGAAGTACCTCGGCGTCAACGGCCGGCCGGAGTACGTGCGCCGCGCATGCGACGCTTCCCTGCAGCGCCTCGGTGTGGACCACATCGACCTCTACTACCAGCACCGGGTGGACCCGAGAACACCGATCGAGGAGACCGTCGGTGCAATGGCTGAGCTGGTCGGAGCCGGCAAGGTCCACCACCTCGGGCTCTCCGAGGCGGCGCCGGAGACGATCCGCCGTGCGCACGCCACGCACCCGATCACCGCGCTCCAGACCGAATGGTCGCTGTGGACCCGGGACCCGGAGACCAACAGAGTGCTCGCCACAGTGCGCGAGCTCGGGATCGGTTTCGTCGCGTACTCACCGCTCGGCCGGGGTTTCCTGTCCGGGTCGATCCGCACTTCCGATGATCTGGCACAAGACGATTTCCGCCGCCGCAACCCGCGTTTTTTGGGCGAGAACTTCGAGAAGAACCTGCTCCTGGTCGAACGGGTCCGGGAGATCGCGACGCAAAAAGGTGTCTCGCCGACCCAGGTCGCTCTCGGCTGGGTGCTCGCGCAGGGCGACGACGTCGTCCCCATACCGGGGACCAAGCGCCGGCAGTACCTCGAGGAGAACGCCGCCGCCGACGAGGTCCGGCTCGGCGCCGCCGAGCTCGCCGTCCTGGACGAGACCTTCCCGCCCGGGGCGACGGCCGGGGACCGCTACCCGGACATGTCGACTGTGCACCGCTGATCCTGCAAGGACGCCCACCGCCGGGGCCGCGCTCCGCCCTGGCGCTCCCGCTCACCCGGAGTCTGATCGGGGTGCAACCGTCCCGGGGAAACTCGTTCGGAACGGACTGACGCCTCAAGCCGGGATGTATCTCGTCCGATAACAGAGGATGAGAAGAACCGTATTTCCAGGTCGCGCTGCGAGGAGCAAGGACCGTGCGAGAGCCTTTCGAC
>Ga0187849_1002022_pt1 | contig 20165 bp, 16 predicted proteins | sample June2016WEW_4_10_2_FD_132412 | JGI IMG/M metagenome (GOLD analysis project Ga0187849, IMG submission 132412) | Peatland microbial communities from SPRUCE experiment site at the Marcell Experimental Forest, Minnesota, USA - June2016WEW_4_100 | ecosystem: Environmental > Terrestrial > Soil >...
AAACGACCGTAACAACCGGCAAGCAAAGATTCAATGGCAGTTCTCGAATGCCAAGGCGCGCATAAAGCTGAAGCGCCTTTATCCGCAACTTTGAGTGTTACATGGTACTAGTACGTTGTCAACACAGTTATCACATGTTGCAAGGAATCGTCACCCCGGCGAAGGCCGGGGTCCAGTGCTTTTAACCGCCTGAAAAACGCTGGATTCCGGCTTTAGCCGGAATGACGGCCTGTAGGTCCTTACATATAGGAACGTAGTTGACACTGCACTAGTACGTTGTCAACAAAGTTATCATATGTTGCAAGGAATCGTCACCCCGGCGAAGGCCGGGGTCCAGTGCTTTTAACCACCTGAAAAAACGCTGGATTCCGGCTTTCGCCGGAATGACGGCCTGTAGGTCCTTACATATAGGAACTTAGTTGACAATACACTAGATGCAATTGGAATAGGACTGCTGCACCTCTGATGCCCCTATCCCCAACCGTGAGGCCAAAAGGGGGACGTCCATCCAGTTTGCCTTTTCGCAGGAGATGGCAAGATCAAGCTTTCAGCACTACGTTCACCTGCTTTGCCCCCTTCCCATCGATGGCCCCTCCACTCGAGGAGGCGAAAATGACAAGATTCAGATTCCTGCTTTTTGTGGCTTTACCGGCCGGATTCGCTGTCCTTGCTCATGCCGGTTTCGATGACGGTAAAGCGGCTTATGATAGAGGCGATTATGCCAAGGCTTATAAAGAGTTTAAGCCCCTGGCGGAGCAAGGAGATATAGTCGCGCAATTCTATCTGGGAGTAATGTACGACTTTGGCAGGGGCGTATCACAGGACTATATTCAAGCTATGAAATGGTACCGCAAGGCGGCTGAGCAGGGAGATGACGAAGCACAATTTGAATTGGGCTGGGCGTACGCCGACGGTAATAGTGTGCCGCAGGATTTCATACAGGCGTATCTGTGGTTTTATTTGGCGGGAGCACACGGAGATGATACGTATGCAGAAGATTATGCAGAAGATTTCAGAAACAGTCTCGCCGGGAAAATGACACCAGCCCAAATTGCAGAGGCACAACGTCTGGCAAGAAAGTGGAAGCCGAAAGGCAAAGACTAGAAGCCTGATGAAATAAGGAAATGCCTTGACAGGCAAAACCACTGGTTTTGGGACAATTATAGCAAAAACCCCCAAATTAAGGAACGTGAGAAAAAAGACACCAAGATGCCTCACGGCCTTGGCAAGGATGACTGCTCACACTGCAACGGTTCCCTGAAAGGGGGAAGATGTCCCGTGCTCCGTCAAAAAAACTAATGAACTATTGAATATTATGCGCTTATGAAATAATCCCGCCAGGATTCCTCATAAAAAGTCTCCTCAAAAAATGCCTGATCGGCCAGTTTAAGGTTTTTCAGACTGCGACATTACCGGGTACTTTCTCTCGCGTCTCATTGAAGCACCCATTCAAGCTCCAATCCATCCATGCATTACAAAGCCTTTTTCTTCCTAATTCTCGTCCGCTTCGGTTTGCGGCCGTCACTTTCTCTGTCACCGCCGGTTTTGACGCTTTGGCCTTTGCCTGCCTTCTTGCCTCAATCGCCTTCTTCAGATTCTCTGGCAATCCTTGAGCACCCGGATTCGGGTACCGGCTTCAAGCTCTACAAATACAAACCGGAAGCCTTTTTTGGAGCGATAAAGTCGGCGCTTGAATTATTCCAAGACGGTCGCAAATGGGTCGAGGTTCGAAAAAGAGCGATGTCTCAATTATATTGACACAGAGGGCAGGTGATAGTAACTTTAAGCCGGTGCACTCAGCGTATTGAATTCAAGAATTTACATTTTACCATTAATTGTAGTGTTTCTAACCTCATAAGTAGACAGATCATGAAAAGCACAGCTTGTAAGTTCACTTATCCAACTGTACTCGCTGTTGCGATGGTGTTTCTCGCCTTTATGGTTCTCGCAAGTCCAGGTTTTTCGCGCGCGGCATCGTCCGAGCCAGGCATGGCGACTGCTGGTAAGGTCTCAAAAACCGACCGTGTTGAGGCGCGCATCAAAGAGCTTCAAACCAAGCTCAAGATCACCCCGGCACAGGAAGAGCTATGGAATAACGTCACCCAGGTGATGCGGGACAATGCGAAAACGATGGAGGCGCTCATCAAGGCAAGGTCAGAAGAAGCAAGCACCATGACCGCTATCGACGATCTCAAATCCTATGGCGAAATTGTCGAGTCGCATGCAGATGGCATCAGGAAATTCATCCCGGCCTTCGAGCCTCTCTATGCCAGCATGTCGGACGCTCAGAAGAAGGCTGCCGATACGTTATTCCGCCATCACGGGCGCACGAAGGCAAAGCCAAAGGCAAAGGGCAAATGATCGCGACCGCCACAACGTAAGGACAGCAAACTTTATTTTCCGACAGGGAATCATTTTAAGAATGGAAGGTCACTATAAAAACCTCGAAAACGCGAGCCGGGAAGTTTAGTTCGACAGTCGTCAAAGTGCTGATGGCGCTCGTCTTCGCCTCAATGATCGGCGGTATATCCATCGCGCCGGCGTTCGCCAGACATAGGCACGAAGGGTATCGCGTCTATGCGCCTCCAGTGGTCGTCTATACCCCGGACGAGTAGGTTTCGCCGGGCATCGACCTCGCCTTCCCCATCGAGATAGGAGGTGGCGGCGGCGGTTATTATGGCGGCGGCGGTCATGGCGGTCGAAGATAAATATGTCATGTAATGAAACCCCTTGACGATCAGATATTGCGGTCAACGGGGAGGTCAGTAATTGCGTTTTATTATGCCTGCCTGGCCACATGGCACGGCTTGGGGATACTATCGCAGCGGTTTGCCCGGGACTGCTCCTTTTGATCGTGGTCGTGCTCCTTGTTAATGGGCCGTATCTGACAGGAGTGATGACATCGAGAAGGGGCGGGGCATCAACGGCAAAGGTTGGAACCGAGTTGGTCTGGTTTCGGTCAAAGATTAGTCGGTCAGTGGGCTAAGAGCATAAAGGGGGAAGAGGATGCCTTTGATTAATTTGATTATTATTCTGGTCGTGGTTGGGGTTATCCTTTGGTTGATTAACAACTACATCCCGATGGATCGTAGAATCAAGAGCATCATAAATATAGTAGTGGTGATTGCCGTGATCATATGGCTATTGAGTGTCTTCGGGGTCATAGGTTCGCTTTCTGGACTTCGTGTCGGCCGGCATGGATGAAACGGCAACGCTCGGTGGGTATGTTATTTTGCAGACCCATGGCGGAAGGAAAAGTGTAACGAAGTTTGCGAGAGGCTAAGAAAAGGAGAAGACAAAATGAACAGAAAAATTATTGCGGTGATAATTGAGAGGAGACTCCAATTGAAAACGAAAAGATTGTTCCTGAGCTTGGCCTTCGTTTGTGTCTTTGCTGCGTTTGGGGTGGCAGCTCACGCAGCTCAATTGCCGGTAAACCTTGGCTTGGCTGGTAATTATGCGATTTTGGCCAAATCAGGAATCACAACCACTGGAACCACTCTGATTACTGGAAATATTGGAGTTAGCCCAATTACCTCGACTGCCATAACCGGATTCAACTTAACAATTGATGGTTCGGGCCAATTTGCGACATCACCACTGGTGACTGGCAAGGTATACGCAGCCGACTATGCGGCTCCAACTCCTTCTAACCTGTCTACCGCCATTAGCAACATGCAAGCTGCATACGCAGACGCAGCAGGACGAACATTACCAGATGCCACCGAGTTGGGTGCCGGAAAAATAGGAGGCCTGACTATTACTCCTGGCCTCTATAAATGGAGTACTAGTGTTCTAATAAACACGAACACGGCTGTTATTCTAAGTGGTGGTCCAAATGATGTATGGATTTTTCAGATAGCTGGCAACCTCACTGTTGCCGACGGTGCGAACGTCACACTAATTGGTGGCGCACAAGCCAGTAACATCTTCTGGCAGGTTGCCGGAGGTGTTAGCGTTGCAATTGGAACGAACGCACATATGGAAGGAATTATACTAGCTCAAAATGCGATAACCATGAATACTGATTCATCATGGAATGGCAGAGCGTTAGCGATGAAAAACGTAACATTGATAGCCGACGACATTACCGCGCCAGCGACAGCATCCACGACGAAAACCCTGTTCTGGGCGGGAACGGGAGGATATGCATCCATCTGGAACCTCGACAGCTCTAATAATGTTTCAACCTCCACAGTCTACGGCTTTAACAGCGGCTGGACTCCGGTGAGCTACAGCTCTAACTCCGATGGAACAAGAACTATGCTCTGGGCGGGAACGGGAGGATATGCATCCATCTGGACCTTCGACGGCTCCAATAATTATACAACCCAGCAACAGTACGGCCCTTACAGCGGCTGGACTCCGGTGAGCTACAGCTCTAACTCCGATGGAACAAGAACTCTGCTCTGGGCGGGAACGGGAGGATATGCATCCATCTGGACCCTCAACAGCTCCAATAATTATATAACCTCCACAGCCTACGGCCCTTACAGCGGCTGGACGCCGGTGAGCTACAGCTCTAACTCCGATGGAACAAGAACTGTGCTCTGGGCGGGACCGGGAGGATCTGCATCCATCTGGACCCTCAACGGCTCCAATAATTATATAACCTCCACAGTCTACGGCCCTTTCAGCGGCTGGACGCCGGTGAGCTACAGCTCTAACTCCGATGGAACAAGAAATGTGCTCTGGGCGGGAATCGGAGGATCTGCATCCATCTGGACCCTCAACAGCTCCAATAATTATACAGGCTCCACAGTCTACGGCCCTTACAGCGGCTGGACGCCGGTGAGCTACAGCTATAACTCCGATGGAACAAGGACCCTGCTCTGGGCGGGAACAGGAGGATATGCATCCATCTGGACCCTTGACAGCTCCAATAATTTTACAACCTACATAGAGTACGGCCCTTACAGCGGCTGGGAGCCGGTCAGTTACCAATAGGATGGCGAGGTTTCCCCGGCGGGTTTAAGTCTCCCCGCAGGTGATAGCCGAACAGGGCGAACCCCTGGGGCGGAATCGGCGACGGCTCCGCCTTTTATATATCAAAACGGGACCGCGACTCAATAAATTCACATGGTTGACGAGATGCTGGTTAACATAACATAGGCATTCGCGGACCGCCTTGGTCGGGGCCAAGATGCGGCGGCGGTCGGGGCAACGAAAGAGCATCAGTTTTTCTTTCTGGTGCTACAGGCCGAACACACGAAAAGCTCTAAAATCCTGTCCCAATACTCCGTATGGGGTGCGCTGTAGGTTTTCTTGCAGCAGGGACAAGTCCAGTCCCCCAGAGCGTTGTCAATCTCGTCTGTAAGGTCGATCATAATCCGTGGTTTGTGTTTTTTCATAACGACTGAATGCCCGTCCGCTTCAAAAAAATCAATCCGGCTCCGCGATGCATGAGGCTTATACCCGAACGCTCGCAGGATTTGCGTTGCCGCGCGTTCCACGCTGTTTAACGCTTGAGCCACATGCGACGCTTCCGGCCAGTTCGCCATATTCACGGCTCGCGCGATCTAGTTCAGGTTGCTTCCGGCCTTGTTCAACTCCACGATTGCACCCGCTGCAAGCTCGCGCTCTATCGTCGGGCGGCGTTGCCCCTTGGCCCTCCGTCGCCTAAGGCGCAGGCGCGCAGATAGGAAGCCGTGCTCATGCCCGCCGCTTGCGCCTTCGTGGTGATCCGCTCGCGTTCCTCATCCGTGCAGGCGACATAAATCCCGCATGCCCTCTGCCGCTTCTGGCTTCTGCTCAAACCTGTCCTTTCTTTGGGGGCTGCAACGGGGGTTCCCCCCTTGCAAGTGGCGCAAACGCCCCGCTCTTGGGCGGGGTAGCTTGCGCGGGGCGTCTATTACGCCCCCAACTTGCTGCTTTCGGTAATCCGAAAACCTCTAAGCCTTTTCCTTTTGCTGTCTAATACCAAGTTGCTACCTAGAAAGGTTCAATGGATTTTTACATTCGCTGTCGCGGCCTACAACCTGGTCCGCATGAGAAATCTGGGAGTCAGTGCAGCCTGACGTGGGGCAAAACCCCACTTATAAGGCCCTCAAGGGAGGACTGGTCCTCCATTTCTCCCATAGTTCGAGCATGAGGCGGTGTAAAAGCTGAAATTTGGATCTTTTTTCGATATTAACTATTATCAAAGAGCGTTTCTTGAAAAACTTCAAAAATACTATTGCTTCGAAGGGTCCCTTTTTTCAGCATCCTGCTGGGGCTTTGCTCAGTGGGCAAAGAGGTAGCTCAGAGATCACCGGATAAAGTTACCTGGTAGTATGCTCAAATTATGACTTATTTGGGCGTTAGAAGTGCATTTTGGGCGTCAAAGTTGAAGGTCCTTCCTCCCCTGTTTGTAAGAACCCTATCAATAACCAATTTATGACGTCAGCGAAAAATCAAATCCTGACGAAAATTTTCTCCCCTGTGATCAGTTAAAACTAGACAAAGCGAATCATATCATCTATCCTTTTATTGATTTCGAGGCCAATAATGGCCTCCTAAGCGCGAAAAACGCCTGGTTCCAGAAAATAATTCCCTCTGGTTCTATCGCTTCGCGAGGACATGTTAGCTCGGCTCGACCCCCGTTTGCAGTTCACCCGACCCCCGTTCGCCGTTAAGGAGAGCCTTCTCTGATGGAAGGTCCAAAAATTCTAAAGAAAACCAAAAGACAAAAGAGGAGGTAAGAATGTTTCATACACATACAAAAAATATCCTTAAGCGAATGAGGGGCTTGAGTCTCCTGGCAAGTCTTGCATTCATTGCGCTGCTTTCATTGGGACAAACCAACGCAGCATTGGCCGCGATCGCGCCGCCACTGGGCCTAGCGGCTGACTTCGCGGTCCTGGGCGCCTCGGCGGTGACCAATCCCGGCGGCGTCGCGACCGTAGTCATCGGAAATCTGGGTATCAGCCCGGGCCCACTTACCGCTATTACCGGCTTTCCTCCGGGGTCCGTGACCGGAGGGACGTTAACGCCACAGATACAGGGACCTAATGCAAACACGGTTGCGGCCCAGGCTAGTGCCACGACTGCGTATAATGACCTGGCAGCGGAGCCGTGCAATACCAACTTGACCGGCCAGGATCTCGGTACGGTTGGCCCCCTCCCTCCGGGTGTCTATTGTTTTAATTCGTCGGCTGGGTTGACGGGGACCCTTCACCTCAACGCCGAGGGCAACCCCAATCCAGTCTGGGTCTTCCAAATTGCTAGCACGCTCACGACCGCTTCCAACGCGTCTGTTCTGTTCGATGCAGGTGGTGGGTGTGGCGATGTGTTTTGGCAGGTCGGCAGCTCTGCGACTCTCGGTACAGGCACTGCGTTCATAGGCACTATTATCGCGGAAGCGAGCATTACCCTCAATACCGCCGCAAGCCTGTCCGGTAGTGCCCTGGCGCTGACCGGCGCAGTGACGCTCGATGGCAACGCTGTCACCTTGTGCTCGGTGCCGCCGCCTACGCCTACCGTACCCACGCTCGGCAAGGCCTTCAACCCGGTCTCCGCGGATGTGGGCAGTAACATCTCTACCCTCACCATTACCTTGGGCAACCCTAACACCTCAATAGCCACCCTGAGCGCGCCGCTCACCGACACATTGCCCACCGGCGTGGTGATCGGGAGCACGCCTGCTGCCAGCACCACCTGTACCGGCAGCACAGCGACCGCCACACCCGGCGGAAACACGTTGACCTTGACGGGAGGCTCGATCCCCGCGGCCATCGGCTCGACCCCCGGCTCCTGTATAGTGACGGTGCCCGTGAGCGCGGCTGCGAGTGGCGTCTACATCGACACACTGATAGCCGGCGCCTTGCAGACCAGCAACGGCAACAACGCCTTTCCGGCCGTCGCGACCTTGACTGTCTTACCACTCCCAGCGCCCACGCTCGTCAAGTCCTTCACCCCGGCCTCCATCCCTGAGGAATCTAATGGCGGTATCTCGCTTCTCACCGTTACCTTGTTCAACCCTAACACCTCAATAGCCACCCTGAGCGCGCCGCTCACCGACACATTGCCCCTCGGCACGTTTATCGCGAGCTCGCCTGGTGCCGGCACCAACTGTAGTGGCGGCACAGCGACCGCCACTCCCGGCGGAAACACTCTGACCTTGACGGGAACCCCGGTCTCGATCCCCGCGGCCGTCGGCCTGGTCCCCGGCTCCTGTTTTGAGGAAGTGTACGTGACCGCGCCTCTAGGCGGCAACTACATTAACACGCTGCCACCCGGCGCCCTGCAGACCAGCAACGGCCCCAACACCTTTCCGGCCGTCGCGACCCTGACTGTCGTTCCACCCCCAGGCGTGTTCGGCACGCTCAGCAAGGCCTTCAACCCGTTCAGCATTCCTTCGGGGAAGGGGGGCAACGTCCTGGGGGTCTCGATCCTCACCATTACCTTGACAAACCCTTTCCGCACGGCCGCCACCCTGACCGCGCCGCTCATCGACACATTGCCCAGCCTCTTGTTAATCGCGAACCCGCCTGCTGCCGGCACCACCTGTGGCGGCACTGGGGCTGTCTCGGCGAAGGCCGGCGGCTCGTCAGTGACCTTGCCTGCCGGGCGCACGATCCCGGCCAGCGGGTCCTGTACGGTGACGGTGAACGTGACCTCATTATGCGACGGCACCTATGTCAACACGCTGCCCATCGGCGCCTTGCAGACCGATCAATTCTCCAACAGCGCCGCGGCCACCGCGATCTTGTCCGTGGTCAAGTGATTTAAAACTTCAGTGTCACCACTCCGGAAAGATGATAATTTCCGGGGTGGTGATGCTCCCTCTTTCCAGGGTATGAATATATGGCAGTTTTTTTGTAGGTGAGTAACAACCAATTCCTCCGCTCCCAGTTGCCATGCGAGCGCCAAACCGAGTCAATCGTCTGCTGGACTCCCATGGCTTTGAGCCAATGAAGTACTAATGGAATGCCGCCGGCTCTTTGGATGGGTTGTGTTTCGACATGGTCCCGCCCAATATGCTGGGAATTTGCCTTATCACACGGGTACGACCGCGTTTAGTCCGAAATCCGCCTCATATCGAAAAACTCAACCCTGTGATGAAAATTTATCTTCCTCCATGCAAATTAGCGAAACGGGAGTATACCGGGGCCCTTGCAAGACTCGAACAACCTACTGATTTAACTTCGAATATCAGTAGATAGCAGCAACATTAATATTTTATTGTATTTATTGCTATTTTACGATATTTTCGGTTTAGGTTTGAGGGGGGCTTCTATGATGTTAAATTTTAAAAAATTGATTCTTTTCAGTCAGAGGAGGGAATGATGAAAACAACTTTTGTAGCTGTTTTCATGCTGAGTTTGTTGGTCATCGGTGGTTTTGCCGGAGCTGCCGATCCGGCCGGCACAGACCACAATTGGACGGGGTTTTACGTCGGGCTCAACGCAGGCGCCGCCATCAACGATTCGAGCTATGCCTTCGCTCCCAACCCCCCTCCCGGAGATACAGGCTCGGGAAACTTTAACAATGCCAGCTTTACCGCCGGCGGGCAAGCCGGCTACAATTACCAGATCAACCAGTTCGTTATCGGTCTGGAGACCGATCTCAACTATAACGGCATAGATCAATCCGGCCACATTAACAGTCCATTTACCAGCACTGTCACGCAGAAGATTGATTACTTCGGCACTCTTCGCCCACGGGTGGGCTACCTTCCTACCAGCAAGTTACTGCTTTACGTGACAGGGGGGCTTGCCTATGGCGATGTCCGTTCAAGCAGTAATATCCTGTTCACCACTCCGATATTTGACAATTACATTGGTTCCAAATCATCTATGCAGGTAGGCTGGGCAGCCGGCGGCGGCATTGAATACGCACTATCACGCAACTGGTCGATAAAGGCAGAATACCTGGAAGTCGACCTTGGATCGGACTCGTACTCATGTTCGGACGGAAGTCCTTGTGGATGTTCCTACAGAACTGATGTCAAAAGTCTTGAAGGTATTGCTCGGTTAGGGATCAACTACAAGTTTTGAGTCCTGAGACGAAGTTTTTGAGCCGGTCATTTGGCGGAAAATGCGGGGCGCCTCGTTATGGACGCGTCCCTTGTTTAGGTGCATACCCTGTTTGTTTATTGGTGGACGATTCCATGGCGCCGCTTCCGAAGTGAAAGCCTTATCCAGGTCATCGAGATAGTGAATACGCTCAGAATGTGGTTTCGAATGTAGCCCATGAGCTTTTGGATGGCCTCCTGCCGGGATTGTGTTGCCTCTATCGCCGCGATGCTTCAGGTCATTATCAGTTCAGAAGAAAAACAATTGTGAATTCAAAGCGGCAAAGCGGTTGGGCCGAGCTAACCGGATAAAGTTACGTGATAGGATGCTCAATTGAGGAATTGAAGGATTTAGGAATTGAGGAATTGAAAAACGCCTATTTCCGGAAAATTTAATTTTAAGTGGTCAGATGTTACCTTGGGCCGAGCCCGTTCGACGTTCAATTTCTCGTTATACGGCCTATTTCAATCCATTCTGACAGCTACTTTCTATTTTTACACTTTCCAAGTCCTTTTTCTTCCATGATTTTGATTCCTATTATGCTGCCAGTAGAAAGACTGCATGCTAATTTGTACTGACCTGGAACTTCCGCAGATAAGATTGCCTGGCTTCGTTTTGCTTAAGAACCGTTGACTCAATGATCGCATCATAGTTTGATTCAAGAATGCCCACCACATGCTTATCTATATGATTTTTGCAGCTCAAGTCCTTCAGGACGGATATGATGTCACTCTTCCCCATAGCGTTTCTATAAGGCCTCTTCTCAGCCATGGTTGTAAAAATATCTGCAACTGCGACAATCCTCGACCCCATATGAAGCTTACTGGCATCGATGTGGAACGGGTAGCCGCTGCCGTCCAATTTTTCATGATGGAAAGCCGCACATTCGGCGATCTGCATCATTCCACCAATCGTACTTAATACCGAATATGTGAAATAAGGGTGCTGTCGAATTATTGCGAACTCATCTGTTGTGAGCTTGTCCGGCTTGTTTATTATACTGTTCGAGACTGCCATTTTCCCAAGATCGTGTAAGTTGCCCGCGACTTCCATAAGCTCGATATCGGTCTCCGTAAGGCCCAGAAAATGAGCGATACTGGAGGCCGTCGCTGCTACTCCCGAGGAATGAGTCGCGGTGAATGGAGACCTGAAGTCGATCAGATTGCGAAACATCTCAGAGATGGGCATAAGATCGGATATGGGGAGTTCCGTGCCCCGACATGGCCCCTCGTGCAGCAGGAGTGAATACAGGCGTGGTGAGACCAAATCGAACCAGAAATCTTCACGGGCAGCTACCGATCTGAATATATCGACCACTTCGGGGTGGATCAACGTTGAGGACCACCCGCAAATTGTTGAAATGATGTCTTGTTCCTGGTGCAAAATGTACCTGCTTCGGTCATGTAAACGCTCCACGGAATCCGCAAGGTAGAGAGCCTGAGAGGCGAATATGAGCGAATCAGCGCTGGTCTGTTCATAGTTTTGCCAGGGTTTATGGTGCAATCTTACGATCTTCGCGGAAGGCTCAAACATAAGTACATGGTTGATGAAGGCCTCACCAAGGACACAATGGGGTTCAACATTGTCAAATTCATTCCTGTGAAGACTTAGTTTGTCTTCCTGCGTCAGAGTTCCGACATCGTGGAGCAAGGCGGCAATGAAAAGCTGTTCGGTTAAGCCGGGTGAAAGATTGGCAGCCTTGCTGATTTGCCATGCGATGAAAGCTGTTCGCATTTGATGCTGGGATAGTTCCGGACTTGCAAGATCCAGCGCATCAGATAGCGATAAAAGCAGATTCGATAAATTTACCGAGGGGTTTTGATACATCGATTTCTCCGGTGAAAGTCTTTGTGCGATCGGGTGAAAATTCTTTCTCAATAACTGAAATTAGTATCGGCAAAGACCCTGCGAAGAATGAAGGAAAATTCCACGGTTTCGGTCTGGGCTGCAACGTTTCTCCCCAAGTTCAAAGCCCAGCATCATGGATAAAAGTGGAGATGAGGTTTGCGGCTTATTTTCTAATCCGGGATAATGCATCAAGTTGTGCGCTACGCATCCGAACCGGATCTCGGAATCTGATTCTGCCCTGCAAGGCTCCTGGTGCGTGCAAAGAGGCCGGGCCTAATGCCGTTAACTTATAAAGAAACATCTGTCCTTTCGACCTCGTTCGACCGATCCAAAAATATTCTTGCGAAATCGGAACGTGGCTGTAATATGCTTTCGGCACTATCATCATCTGCTTTGCCCCCTTCCCATTGACGGCCCCTCCACTCGATGAGGCGAAAATGACAAGATTCAAATTCCTGCTTTTTGTGGCTTTACCGCTCGGATTCGCCGCCGTTGCTCATGCCGGTTTCGATGACGGTAAAGCGGCCTGTGACAGAGGTGGCTATGCCAAAGCCTGCGAAGAGTTCAAGCCTTTGGAGGAGCAGAGGCTCGCTGCGGCACAAATCGATCTGGGAGTGATATACAATTTTGGCCCAGGCGCGCAGCAGGACTATGGAGAGGCAGTAAAGTCCCGCCGTAGGGCGGCGGAACAGGGAGACATCGGGGCGCAATATGACCTGGGATTGATGTACGCCAAAGGCCATGGCGTTCCACAGGATTATTTCGAAGCGGCAAAGTGGTATCGCAAGGCGGCGGAGCAGGGGCGTGCGGATGCACAGCGTGATTTGGGGGTGATGTACATCGATGGTGAAGGCGTCACGCAGGATTATGTGCTGGCGCATATGTGGCTGAATTTAGCGGCGGCACAGGGCGACCACAAGTCCCAACAGGTCAGAGACAAGGTTGCCGAGAAAATGACACCATCCCAAATCGCCGAGGCTCAGCGCCTGGCGGGAGAGTGGAAGCCGAAAGGCAAAGACTAGTGCATTGTCAACAAAGTTATCATATGTTGCAAGGAATCGTCACCCCGGCGAAGGCCGGGGTCCAGTGCTTCTAAACAACTAACAAGACTATGGATTCCGGCTTTCGCCGGAATGACGGACTGAAGGTCATTACCTATAGGAACTTAGTTGACGCTGCACTAGTGCATTGTCAATAAAGTTATGACATGTTGCAAGGAAGCGTCACCCCGGCGAAGGCCGGGGTCCAGTGCTTCTAAACAACTAACAAGACTATGGATTCCGGCTTTCGCCGGAATGACGAAATCATTAGCAATTTTCAGGCATTTCTCCCACCAGAGAACCCTTTTTCATCGCCCTGCGAAGAGGGTCCTACACACCCACCTTCTATAATATTCTGTTGTTCCTAAATATTCGCAGTTTTTTCGTCAAGATTCCCTAAACTCCTGTCTAATTTCCCGTAATAGCAGCGTAAAGGCCTTTCTTCCGAAGCTACTAGACAGTAGTTGCAGGCAATACATTTTGAGGTTCGCTGTACACCTTCCTGGAATTTCTTTACAATATTCGGCTCAATAATGAACGGGCGGCTCATTGAAACCGCATCGGCCTTATTATTTTCGATAATACCGGCAATGTCGTCTAAAGATGTTATCCCACCAACAACAATAACCGGAATAGAAAGCTGTGATTTTATTTCTTGTGCGGCATCAACATTATAGTTCTTTAGAGGGGCCACTGGAGGAATAATGAAGTTCGCAAATCGCAGCATCAAATTCTGGAAAAAAGCGGGGTATGATTTATATCTGAAAGTATAATTAAATACAGCCTTAAGAGGAGCTTTTGCCCCTCGGACCGTATAAAACCCATCTTCAGAGGTCCCGCATGAAATTTCAATGCCGGAGCACCCAACATGTTCAAGCCGTCGGGCAATCCGGACAGCTTCTTCTAATCTCATCCCCTGCCGGCGTCCATCGTAAGCGTTAATCTTGATTAGGATCGGGAAATCCCCTACGCGCTCTCTTGCCCTGGTATAAATCTCGTGCAAAATTCGGAAGCGGTTCTCAGTCGTTCCACCCCACTTATCCTGCCGCCTGTTCATATATGGGGAGAGAAATTGTGAGAGCAAATACCCGTGTGCCGCATGGAGTTGAACTCCGTCGAATCCAGCCCGCCTCGCCCGTTCTATGGCATTCACAAAATTGACGATCAGTGCTTCGATCTCTTCCGATGTGAGCTCTTTGGGAAGGTCCTCATTGTAGAATTTGTCGCGAATGGCTGATGGAGCAACAGGACGTTCGCCGATTATCTTTGAGCGGGTCTGCCTTCCGCAATGGGCAATTTGAAGAACGATTGAAGTATTATTTGCATGGACAGCCTGAACAATACCCTCATATGATGCGGCCGCTTCATCGTTATCTATCATAAGCATACGATACAGCGGGCTTTTTCCATTTGGCTGAACTCCGGCATATCCTGTGATAATTGCTCCGACGTTACCCTTTGCCAACCTGAGATAGGTCTGTTTCAGGGCTTCTGTCGGGTACCCTCTTTCATCTGCCATTCCCTCATGAGTGGCGGAGCGGATAATCCTGTTCCGCAATGGGATTCCTGCCAATACCGTAGGTTCAAAAACCTCCCCGATCATTATATTCCCCTTGCTCTGTTCACCGAACGAGAAGCCGGTGTCAGAAGTGATCTTGGCACACTTGAAGCCAATGGAAATTGGCCTGTCGAAGCTGGGATGAATGGCCTCATTTTGTCATTCACCAACTCAAGCCCTGCCGAAAAGCTCTTTCATGCGCACCAGCAACGAAAAGTCGCCGGAAGCCCTGTACTTTTGCTGCATAAACAACTGCTGCCCGTCAGCTTTACCTGTTATCACGTCCATCCAGGTCTCAAATGGCGACTCAACGATGAGGTCCGGTTTTGCCGAGGTCCCCTCTTTGGCCCTGATCTCCCCATTGTCGATCTCCAAATGACAACTCCCCTCGACTTCGCCTGAAAAGGTGAACTGCATGACGGCCTTCATCTGTGCAGCATGTCCGGCGTTAAAGCCCATGGACATTACCATCATGAAGGACTCTATTGAATCGGGACGCGGGACCATGTTGCGTTCATGGAACTCCTTTGGCGTTACCCCTTCCCGGATGCAGGTCTTCCAAAACAGATTTGCCATCCCGGCACTGAATTCAAAATCTCCTCCAATGGGCTGGGTTAACCTTTCGATCGTCGCCGCACTGATGCTTCCGGGTTGGACTAACTCGCGGCCTGCCTGGACAGCGGCTTCGAGAATCTCTTTGGCTGTTTCGGCAAATTGGGGCACAGTGAGAGTTTCGGCCCCGGGCCTGTAGATCTCGGCCCGGAGACCCTTGCCGAATAGGAATTTAGCGTATTGGGAGAGTTGATTGAAGACCTGCAGCTCAGGAAACCCCGCCACGGACAGGATAACACTCGCCGGGTGTTTGTGCCGCATAGGGTGAGAGGTCTTCCCGTCACGCCTGATGAGAAAAGGCTCCAAAACCGGTAGCGTGCGTTCAATGAAAGCCTTCATGGAAGCGTTAACTGTGTAGTGGTACAAGGGCGTCGCATAGACTGCAATGTCGGCTTCCAACCACTTTGGGAACAGCTCTGCCGTCATGTCGTCCTTGTGAATGCAGACTCCAGGGGTCTTCGTCCAGCATGTGTAGCAGCCGATGCAGTTGTTGATCTTCTTCTTACGCAGGTGGATTATCTCGACTTCAGCTCCGGCTTGGCGCATGCCTTCCGCCAGTGCGTCCAGCAATATGCCGGTTTTGCTGACACCCTCACCTCGGGGGCTGGAGTTAAGAGCGATCACTTTCATGGCAGTCTCCTTTCGTGCGAACACGGGATTCAAGCTAATTTGAACATTGGAGCATCGAGAAATTGGGTCTTAATCCCTGAATTCCTCAATCGCTTCCGAAAAGCTCGCTCATGCGCATCAGCAATGAAAAGTCTCCGGAAGCCCTGTACTCTGCCTGCATAAACAGCTGCTGCCCGTCAGCTTTGCCTTTTATCACGTCCATCCAGGTCTCAAATAGCGACTCAATGATTAGATCGGGTTTTGCCGAGGTCCCCTCTTTGGCCCTGATCTCCCCATTGTCGATCTCGAAATGACAGCTCCCCTCGACTTCGCCTGAAAAAGTGAACTGCATGACGGCCTTGATCTGTGCAGCACGCTCGGGCTTGAAGCCCCTTGACATGACCGTCATGAAGCTCTCGATTGAATCAGGACGCGGGACCGGATTGCCTTGTTCCATGGCTTTCTCCTTTTGATCGTTTTTAAGGACCGCCTGGTCATGCCGGTCCGGTGCAGGGTCCCGGCTGCTCGGCGAGAGGGTTGGCTTTGCCTCCACAGCCGGGTCCTCGAGTCCCGCCCGCATCGCAGCGAGCGGAGGCAGGCCGAGACCCTTGAGGTAATGGTCCGGAAACCTGATGTTAAAAGGAACACCTACGCCGACAATGATGATTATTGGCACAACAGCGCGGGTAACAACCGACGGATAGAGGCTCAAAATGATGCAGATTCCAAAGATGCCTGCCCAGGTGAAGGTCATGATTCGATTGATCGTCAGAAAGATCGGGTTTTCCCATAAACTTTGAGGTGTATATTTCCTGGCGTAGTGGAGCGTGAAGGGGGCAAAACCCAGGATCGCCGGCAGAAAGGAGGCGGAAAACAGGCAGAGGTAAATCCCCGTGACGGCATAACGTTGAAGCACTTTCCCTGCCGGCTTCGGCCACAGAGAAAGCAGGATTACAACTGTCAGAAAATAGGCGCCGATCGTCCAGTCGAAGTAGGTCGGTTCGTCCCACCTCCACGCAAGCCCAAGAACCACGAGGCACCAAACGAGCATAGCGCAGGCTACAGTCAGCAGGCTGCCGGTATCTACAGCGACAGAGGCCCAGATCTTGAAAAACACCAGGGGCACAAACGGCGCGGCGTAGAGGAAAATCTGCTGATACCTTGCCGGGGTCTTCACAGTTGTCTCCCTGTTGAACCAATCGGTAAAGGCGGGTTCACACATCCAGCGGTATTATTTGATTTTTCCTCTGGCCTTTCCCAATTTAAAGGCAGCATCGATAAAATTCTTGGGCACATCAGGTTGTTCGGATTCCGGTTTTCTAACCAGGCTAAGCGAATCGGTAGGGCAGGTGGAAACGCAGAGCCCGCAGCCGATGCAGCGGTCGGAATCCAACAGCACCGTATCGCCTTCGAGACTCAGTGCCTCCATCTGGCAGCGGTCAACGCAGATGCCGCAAGTTTGACAGTTTTCCGGATCATAGGATGCAAAAAAAGGACTGGACGTCATCGAGGCCGGCTTGGCGTGACTCTTGATGGATTTCAGGACCCCGCAACAACAGCTGCAGCACAGACACATCCACATAGCATCCTTGGCGTTGGCGGGCTGCACGACGAGAGCGGCCTCATCGGCATACTTGAGAATATCAAGCGTCTCCTGGAGGTCAATCTCCCGGCCCAGGCCATTGCGTACGCGATAATCCACCGCCGCGCCGAACCCCAGACAACTTTCCTCGCGCCTGTCACACGCATTTCCCATTATGCTCTGCGAACGGCGGCAAATGCAGGGTCCAACCGAGAATCTCTTTTGCGCCCGGACCAGTTCTTCGGCTATCTCGTAGGGCATCACTTCAAGTTGTGGAGTCACACTGCGCCCAACCGGAATGGTGCGCAATTGAGGGACCTTCCATGCCTCTTCGTGAAGGACCGGATGATACTCATTCATGTCCTGAATCAGCTCTTTGTCAAGGTTGTTGACCTGGAACTCCCAGATCCCGACGAGAAACTGTGCCGCCATGTATCTCACTAGACCCGGTTCCCGCGTTTGCCTCAAAATAAGCCCTTTTTTCGCCATCTCCTCAAGGCGCTGAGCGGTCTCATCCGGAGACAACCCGGCCCTGCGTGCAACGCTCTGCGGTTCCTCGGGAATCAGGGTGAGATAAAGGGCTAGTTCTGCTTGCTCTGGGGTAAAGAGCCTTTTCAGAATACGCAGTTCCACGCCACTCTCAGTGGATGGATAGCCGCCCGGAAGGTTGTCCAAATGTTTGGCCAGTTTCTTATAGATTTCCTGTTCCATGGCGTCCCTCTTTTCTTAAATGTATGGAAATGTCAATGGTTACCATCAATTGGGATTCCTGTTCTCAACACTCGTTCTCATGCTTCAGGGCCTCGATCACCATGCTCAGATCGTTGGTCAGGTTCTCATAAAAGCGGAGGCCGATCTGAAAGCACAGGTACTGGAACCGGTCCGCATGGGTTCCAATCTCCGGACCGGCCGACTCAAGCTCTTTGCGCAACCGCTTAACAGTATCGAGCTGCGTGAGCGCAATCGTCTCCCGCTCTTTTGGAGTAAGATATGCGAAAAAGAAAAGCTTCATACAGAAGGCGCTTTTGGGTTGCTCCGGTACAAACTGAGATCGCAGGGCATCGAGGAAAGCTTTCTTTCCAGCTTCAGTTATGGTGTAGACTTTACGATTCGGCGCCCCGTCCTGGATCTCAACTTGCTTGGAAATCAACCCTTTGGCCTCCATTTTCTTAAGACTCGGGTAAATGGACCCGTAGCTAAGCTCCGAGAAGAATGAGAAGGAGATAGAGAAGGCCTTCCTGAGGTCGTAGCCTGTCATACTGGATTTCATGAGAAAACCCAGCAGTACCGATTGAACGTCCATAGCGCCTCCTTGATATCGTCAGAGTATATAGCTTTGCGATATATGTCAAGAAAAAAATATATCGCCGCAAATTTTTTTTTGGCATGAGGCCTCAAAACTCACTCCAATCCGGCCCTGTTGCTCAGCCAGGTTCAAAAATCAACAAAGGCCTTTGCACGGCTCTCCCCCTGTAAAGGCCTGGTGACGCCGAACGGGGTTGGACCAAGGTAACATCTTCGGTGATTAAAGGTTAATTTTCCGGAAATAGGCGTTTTTCCTGCTTAGAAGGCCATTTTGGGCCTCGTAATCATTGCTGCAAAAAGCTGTAAGGGTTCACCGCAGAGCTTCCGGCTAAAGCCCGTAAGCGGATTGACCAGATTATTATGCCGGCCGCAGAAAAAAGCGCGAAGCGGGCAGCGGGAAGAGTGATGGGTGAAGAGTGAAGCTTTTGCTCCTCGCTCCTTGCTCCCTAAACCAGTCCCCTTGACCTATCACTTGCATGTTCCATTGGGAAATTGTATGGTTTTGGCGGCTTTGGGGTAGTTTAAGAAGATTTTTCGGGCAGAATCCGACCCGAAAATGCCGTTCGGATGCATAGGGTACAATTTGACGCATTATTCCGGCCCACGCTAAGGGGTCTGGGGTACATGATCGCCAAAACTTACACATGCTCTCTTCTCGGCATTGACGCCGTTCTGATGGAAGTCGGAGTGGACCTTGCCGGCTTATCCCACAAAAACCGAGCGTTTTAGATGAGAAGACTTAATAAAACACCGCCAGCCATACCGTCTTTTGCTTCGGGTCGGTCCATTCCACCCGGCGCCTCACATGGGCTGGAATATCAACCCGGTCACCGGGTCCCAAAAGCAGAAGACCTTCTTTTTCCTCAAATCTTAATGCAGCGCTGTCATTCAGGAGCAGGATCCATTCGTTTTCGTCCTAACCTTACTTATTATTTACAACTGTACTCATGTTCTGAACCGGGGAGGCAAGTGTGTGAAAAGCTTGGTGGACATCTTGTGAAGAAGACACGAAATGTGCATGTTTGCGGCTTTGACGGCCAATGTTTGCAGTTCGTTACACTTAAGGGGCGTTTATCACGATGCGGCGAAAAAAGATGAGTAGGAAAGGCATCGTAATCGGCACGATGCGGAAAAGAAAAAAGCATAGGAAAGCCATCGTAATCGTCACGCTATTGTTGATCATAGGGGCAACTGTCTTCTATGCCAGAGATGGATTGTACTGGCGGATTGCTTCCTGGAAGGGTAGTCCGTCCAGCTATGCCAGGTATTTGCAATATTTCCCAAACGGCAGTCATACCGCTGAGGCCAGAGAACGCTATGATGAGCGTAGTTGGCAGGAAGCCGTGAGGGAAGGGGAGATCAACGGAATAGGCCGATTACGCCAATATATGGAGACGTTTCCCGGTGGCAAACACGCACATGAAGCGGCTGCAAAAATTGAGGACCTGCATTGGCGAGACGCCACTGTGGGAAACACTGTAAAGTCTTACCAGCTCTATCTCGCCACGTATCCCGGCAGCAAACACGCACATGAAGCGGCTGCAAAAATTGAGGACCTGCACTGGCGAGACGCCACTGTGGGAAACACTGTAAAGTCTTACCGGCTCTATCTCGAC
>Ga0187849_1002032_pt1 | contig 20096 bp, 14 predicted proteins | sample June2016WEW_4_10_2_FD_132412 | JGI IMG/M metagenome (GOLD analysis project Ga0187849, IMG submission 132412) | Peatland microbial communities from SPRUCE experiment site at the Marcell Experimental Forest, Minnesota, USA - June2016WEW_4_100 | ecosystem: Environmental > Terrestrial > Soil >...
GTGGAGGGCTTTCTGAACCAGGCCCTGCAAATCAGCCCGGAACAAGTGGCCGTGCAATTGAAGGCGGAAGAGTTAGGCTACTTGTGACCGTTTCCCGCTCAAAATTAGCGCCAAAATGTGAGCCTGTAATCACTCGTCGCGCTTTCCGTTGTAACAGGGAAAGCAGAAAAATCGAGCGGCTATGTCGAAGGTCTAGAGAGGATTGCAATATGAATGTTTGCTTACGATACAAACGAGGAACTCGATGCGCGCGGACGCTAGCGGTGATCGTCATTTCTGCCGTTGCCCTCCACGAACGCCAGGTTTCTGCCGGTTCGTTCGCCACGGTAGTGCCTCTGGAACCGATGCCCAAACCTGGTTGGGCCTTCGCCACCGCCATCCTAAACGGCAAGGTGCATGTACTGGGGGGCGAGAACTCCACTTGCGGTCAGCGGCGGGATCACTTCGTGTACGATCCCGACCTGCAAACCTGGAGCACCGCCGGGGGCATGACGCAGCCAAGGAACATTTTTAAGGCGGTCAGCCTGGGGGGCCGTATCTACGCAATCGCTGGAAATGTCTCCTGCGGAGCGGTGGAGACAGACCAGGTGGAGGCCTACGATCCGCTCTATGATTCCTGGGCTCCCTGCGCGCCTTTGCCCAAGAAGCTCTGGTCGCATGCCGCCGCGGCGTTTGATGGCCAGATCTATGTGTTTGGCGGAACCGAGCAGGGGGACATCCCTAACCGGTCGGTGTACATCTACAATCCGGCGGCGAACACCTGGTCGTTAGGCACTGACTTTCCGGGAGTCGCGGGTCACACCAATGCCCTGCCGGCCTGCTCGGCCACCGTCTTTGGCGCCAGCATCTTCATGCTCGGCTACGAAGGCAATCCCGGGAACTACTGGCTTCTCTCGTATTCGCCGGCCAATGCCGCCTGGGCGTCGCACGGCGTGATTCCGATTCCGTTTTCCACGACGTGGGAGACCCCGCTGGTCCTGGTGCTCAACCAGCGGCTGGCGGTCTTGCACAATGCGGAAGTTGCCGGCTATGTCCACCTGCAATTCTATGATCCGGCTGCCGCTAACTGGGAGGCGGTGGACACGTCGCAACTCACCTACTCTGGTTACAACGGCGTCCAGGCAGTCAGCGACGGCCGGGGTTTCTATGTTCTCGGCGGACTTGGTGGTGGCTATGCCAACCGGGCCCTGTATGTGACCCTCAGCGCGGCGGCAACGCCAGCCACAAACTACTTCTGGGTCATCACCAAAGGGCGCGACATCCAGACGGCAAAGGCGGTTTACGCCTTGAGCAGAGATGGCTCGAGCACCGCCGTGCTCTACCAGCCCAGCGGCTTAGGGCCGAGCCAGTACATCACGGCCCCGGCTGTTCGTGCGGACGGCCGCCTGGTTTTCCATGTCTCCACTTCAGGCGATTGCGGTCCCCTTTACGCAGGCCGGTTGAACACCGATGAACTGCAGCCGTTGGCCGGCACATATCTCGATACGCCTTGTGGCCCCATCGCTTGGATTCCGGGCAAAGACGAGGTGCTGTTCAGCAACTACGCCAGCGGAGTCCATCGGTTGGATCTCGACCCCGCCACCGCGGACGAGACGCGCCTAACCAGCGGCGCTTACGACGAAGTCCTGTTTGTCACGACGCAGGGGACCTTTTATGCGTCCGGACCCCAAAGCTCGGCCATGATGTTCACGGCCAGCCTGGATGGCGGAAACGTGAGTCCTTGGGACCCCTTCAACAATGGGCAGGCAGATTGGGCTTTCCTGAGCGCGGACCAGCAGTATGTGGCTATACATCAGCGACTGACACCGACCGGCAGCAGCCTCACCGCGCGCCATTTGGACGGCACTCCCGTCGTGGGCAGCCCGACGCCCCTGGTAGGCGGCGCGGACGTGAATTTGGGCACGCTCGGGGCCGGGGCGTGGTCGCCGGATGGGCAGACTTTCTGTTTCCAGAGAGACCATGACTTGTGGAGCATCAACCTCGATGGCAGCGGTTCGAGGCAGTTGACCCACGGCGAATACCCATTCCCGCAAGTGTGGGGTGCTCGGCCAGTGGAGCCGCTCCAGCTTGGCATCGCGACCGATAATCGCTCTGCCGCGTTGAGCATCGCAGGCCCGATTGGAGCGAACGTCACCTTGCAGTACACGACCAATCTCGCCAACCCCAATGCGTGGACGTGCTGGACGAGCTTCACTCTGCCGGCGAGTCCCTTCACCGTCATCGACTGCGGGGCCTCGAACGCGCCCCAGCGTTTCTATCGGGCGTTCAGCCGCTGAAGCCGGCCGCCGCCACGAGGCACCCGCCGGCCACGGCGCGGCGAGCTTGCCTCAAATTTGCCTTACTCAATGTTTTGCGTAATAGGACCTCCAATGAATATGGGAAAGCATCACCTCAATTGCATTTCCGCAGCTAATTCTGCCGACGGCATTGTGTTGGGAACCGCCGTTTCTCTGGACGCAAAGATTGTGAACAACATCTCCGCCGATAACGGCGGAAACGCGGTTAGAATTTTGGGGGGCCAGGTTTTCAGCTCCGCTTTCAACAATATTCTGTACCGAAACGGAGGTCGCGGTGTATATTATTGGTATTTCGGAGACTACAACTGTAGTTACGCAAATGGCGTGCAGGACTACCTCCCCGATCTCGGCCCTCACGCCATCGCGGTTGATCCACTGGTTGACGCGACCAAGAACTGCCGCTTCACGAGCCAGAGCTCGCCGTGTGTCAATGCGGGCCATCCGGCGAGCTTTTACAACGACCCCGATGGCTCTCGCTGCGACATGGGCGCCCGCGGTGGTCCGGAGGCGCGCAACTGGTGGCGCGATCCATTCACCGGCCCGGTCGTGGTGAACGTCACCATCGACCCGCCTCAGGTTCGGCCAGGGAGCAACATTGTCATCCGGGCCACCGCCCGCGCCGAGTAGGTGAGACCATCAAAACGAATTTGGAAGTCCGCGATGCAGCAGACTTTGAACGCGGCGCTACGGGGCCAGCGCGCGGCGGGGCTGGCTTTTTCGGACGCGTTTTGAAGGCGCTGGCGTGGCTGATGTGGCTCGGCTGCGCGGACCCGGCTCACGCCGCGACCGTGACTGCCATGGAGTACTACATCGAGACGGACCCAGGCAAAGGATTGGCGACGCCCGTCCCCCCTTTGGACGGGGCCTGCGACAGCACGGGGGAGACCGGCCAGGTCAGCGTGGCCACCAGCAGTCTGAAGGGCACGTCTGGGAACCGCCGGCTCCGGTTGGAGTACCTCAGACGGAAGAATATCGATTCCATTATCTACCGGGTGTTCTTCGCCAGCGCGCTATCCCCGCTGGCAAACTGGCAACCGGCCACCGGCTCCGAGACGGTAACGTCCATCGATTCCATTTGGGAACGGGCCAGCATCGACGATGCCGCGGCGACAGGCAGCGAAGCCGGCCGGTTTGGGACGGTCCAGGTCACACTGCAGCCATAGGCACAACCGCCCTCAACGATGTCCAACACCCGCCGGACAACATGGACTCAGAGAAGAATGGCAGCGGCACGCCCGGAAGCGAGGAAATCTTGAAATGGAGTCGGGCAGAGTTTACGGCGCTCCCAGATGCCGGCGAACCAGCAGGAGCGAGAGAACCAGAATGGCGATGAGCAAAGGGGCGAGCATGGCCGCCGCCAGGACCCAAGGTCGCCGGGAGAGGCTCGGCGCCCAAGGCGTCGGTTCCTGCAGGCGGTCAGCCAAGCCGGTAACACGCACCTGATCGACCGTGTCAATCTCGGCTTTCATGGCCGCAGCGCTGGCATAACGGTCGGCAGGGTCCCGTTGGAGGGCGCGCAAAACTATTTCCTCGGCCTGGGCGGAACACTCGGGGTTGAGCTTGCGCGGCGCCACAGGGTCGCCCGTCACGCGGGCATTCAACGCGGCCCAGGGGTTGTCGTTTTGGAAGGGAATAACCCCGGTCAACATCTCGTAAAGGAGCGCGCCCAGATTGTAGATGTCGGTGCGCTTGTCAGCGCGTTTGCCTTTGACCTGTTCGGGCGCCATGTAATCCGGGGTGCCCATGGAGCTCGAGTTGCCGGCGCGGGTGATGCGCCGTGAAAGGTCATCCCGGGCGATGCCAAAGTCCATGATCCGGATGGTCCCGTCGCAGCAAATCATCACATTTTGGGGCTTCAGGTCGCGGTGAATGACCCCGTGGTCGTGCATATACCCGAGGGCCTCGCAAATCAGGCTGGCCAGCTTGAGCGCGTCCTTTTCCGGCAACGGCCGCATCGCCTTGAGCATGTGCTCGAGGGTGCAGCCCTTCAGATACTCGGTGACGATGTAAGGCCGGCTCTTGTTTTCGACCGGGATGAACTTGAGGATGAAGGGGTGGTTCAACTCCAGGCCGATTCTCTCCTCACGCTGAAAACGGGAAAAGAAGTTGGGGTCGCTTTCATACTCCAGGTGGGGCACTTTGAGCGCCACGAGCCGGTTGCCCTTCTGTTTGTCCTCGGCTTTGAAAATCGTGCCCATGCCGCTGCGGCTAAGGACTTCCGTGATAAGGAACCGGCCATCCAGGACGTGTCCCGGTTGAAACGGGGTGCCGGCGGCATCAACCGGGTCGTGATGTTCAGGCACTTCCCGGCAACAGGTCACTTGCTCCAGCGGGCACGTAGCGTCGCGTTTCATGCATTGATAATGGCCCCGAAGGACGTGGGGCGGTAATTAAATCGGCGCCCAAGGCCGTTAAAAAGGCATAAATGCCCAAGGCCCGAACCGAGGCTCACCCGTTCCTTTGTGCAACCGGTCCGGGCTTGTGGTTGGAACTTATTTCGTCCAAGGCCACGTTGAGCAGCAGCACGTTCACGCGCGCCTGCCCGAGAAAACCCCATTGGGGCGGCTGGATGAACCGGTCCACCAGCGCCTTGAGCTTCTCCTGGCTCAGGCCGCGCGAGGCGGCAACGCGAGCGATTTGGAGCTGGGCCGCCTCGGGGCTGATGTGCGGGTCCAGGCCGCTGGCCGAGGCGAACGCCATGTCCGCCGGCACCACGGTGTTGGTGGGCAGATGATTGCCGCTGATGAAAGCGGCCAGGTTGTTCATGACGTTGGTCTGCAAAGGCGCGCTGGTCGGGCCCAGGTTGCTGCCGCTCGAGGCGACCAGGCCCGATGGCCCGGTGCCATAAGTGCAGGCCGAGGGCCGCGGCCAGAAATAGTTCGTGCCCTGAAACTGTTGGGCGAGCAGGGCCGAGCCGATGATTTTTCTCTCACGCGTGACCAGGCTGCCGTTGGCCTGGTCTTTGAACGCCACCTGGGCGAGCAGGGTAATCACTAGCGGGTAGGCGATGCCGGTCACGACGCTCCATAAGAGAGTTTGGCGAACCGATTGGAGCAGGAGTTTGGTCATAATGTCGTCCTTTGGTAAAAGAATTCGTTCGAGCGGAGATCAGGGCGCCAGGTGGACGGCCACCAGCAGCAGGTCTATCAGTTTGATGAAGATGAAAGGCACCACAATGCCGCCAATGCCGTAGATGAGCATGTTCTTGCGCAGAATCACCGCCGCGCCCAACGGCTTGTATTTCACGCCCCGCAACGCCAGCGGGATCAGCGCCACGATGATCAGCGCGTTGAAAATCACGGCGCTCAGGATCGCGCTCTGCGGCGAGTGCAGGAACATGATATTCAGCTTGTCGAGCGGGCCCCGCCCGCCCGGGTGCAGCGCGTAAAGCAGCCCGAACATCGCCGGGATAATCGCGAAGTATTTGGAGATGTCGTTGGCGATGCTGAAGGTAGTCAGCGCGCCGCGGGTCATCAGCAACTGCTTGCCGATTTCCACCACCTCGATCAGCTTGGTCGGATTGCTGTCCAAATCGACCATGTTGCCTGCCTCCCGCGCAGCTTGAGTGCCGGTATTCATGGCCACTCCCACGTCGGCCTGGGCCAAGGCCGGGGCGTCATTCGTGCCGTCGCCAATCATGGCGATTAGCTTGCCCCCTTCCTGCTCCTGGCGGATGCGGGCGAGCTTGTCCTCGGGCTTGGCCTGGGCGATGAAGTCATCCACACCGGCCTCGGCGGCGATGGCCGCCGCGGTGAGTTGGTTGTCACCGGTGATCATCACCGTGCGGACACCCATCTTGCGGAGTTGGGCGAACCGCTCCTTGATCCCGCCCTTGACGATGTCCTTGAGCAGAATAATGCCCAGCACTTTTGCCCGGTCGGCGACCAGAAGCGGGGTGGCGCCCAAGCGCGAAATCTCGTCCACCTGGTCGATCACGCTCCGGTCCGCCTCGCCTCCATGGGCTTTGACAAATTGAGCCACGGCATCCGCTGCCCCTTTGCGGATGCAGCGAACGGGCGGACCGCTGGGCGCGAACTCTGTCGCCGGTTGGCGCGTTACGGTCAAAGGGCTTCCTCTGCCTGAGCTGGGTCTGGGAGCCAGAGCCGTCGCAGGCTTCACCGAGGCAAGTGCGGACGCCTTGCGGACCAGCGCACTGCTGGTGTCATGCTCGTCAAAGAGATCTACCCCGCTCATCCGCGTCTGGGCGGTGAACGGGACGAAAGTGGCGTAGGTCTCAGCCATTTCCCGGCTGCGCAGGCCATATCTCTCTTTTGCCAGGGCAACGACCGAACGGCCCTCGGGCGTCTCGTCGGCCAGTGAAGCAAGCTGTGCCGCCTCGGCCAGCTCCTGCACGGTCGCTCCGGGCGCCGGGATGAATTCGGCGGCCTGGCGATTGCCCAGCGTGATGGTGCCGGTCTTGTCCAATAGGAGCACATCGACGTCACCGGCTGCCTCGACCGCGCGGCCGCTGGTGGCGAGGACATTGCGCCGCATCAAGCGGTCAATGCCGGCTATGCCAATGGCGCTAAGCAAGCCGCCGATGGTGGTGGGAATGAGGCAAACGATCAGCGAAAGCAGCACCGGGATTGTGGTCAGCACTACGCCCTTCTGCCCGGCCTGGTTTTCGTTGTAATGGGCATAAGGCGGCAGCACAAAGACCACTACGATGAATAGGGCGGTGAGGCTGACCAGCACGATGCTCAGGGCGATTTCATTAGGCGTTTTTTGCCGGCGCGCCCCTTCGATCATGCCGATCATGCGATCCAGGAATGAATGCCCGGCTCCCGCGGTGACGCGGACAACGATGCGGTCGCTGAGCACCTTGGTGCCCCCGGTCACCGCGCTGCGGTCGCCCCCGCTCTCCCGCACCACCGGAGCGGATTCGCCGGTAATGGCCGACTCGTCCACGGTCGCGATGCCTTCCACAACCTCCCCATCGGCTGCAATGACTTCCCCGGCCTCGCAAACAAAATAATCCCCGACCTGTAACTCCGTGCTGGCAATCAGCACTTGCTTGCCGTTGACCATCGCGCGGGCCATGGTTGAGGTGCGCATTTTGCGCAGGGCATCGGCATGGGCCTTGCCGCGCCCCTCGGCCATGGCCTCGGCAAAGTTGGCGAAGAGGCAGGTGAACCAGAGCCAGAAACAGATTTGGGTGTTGAAGAGGTTGAACTGGCCCGGCAGGAACAGGATGAGGGTGGTCCAGACCGAGCCCAGCCACACCACGAACATGACCAGGTTCCTAATCTCGTCGCGCGGGTGCAGCTTTTTGAACGCGCCAATGACCGCCTGGCGGAACAATGATCTATAGCTGAATTCGACTTTAGTGCTCATAACTTGAATGTCGGTTCGAGAGTTGATTCGGGCTTAGAATGCGCGACCGGCCACCATCAGCCCATGCTCCACGATCGGTCCCAGGCACAGCGCCGGGAAAAACGTCAGGGCTGCCACGACGAGGATGACTCCCGTCAGCGTCAGCCCGAAAGTCCAGCCGTGGGTCGGCAGCGTGCCCGAGGAGGCCTCGACGGTCTTCTTGGCCGCCAGCCGGCCAACAATCGCGAGGATGGAAATGATCGGGATGAACCGTCCGACCCAGATGACGATGCCGGCGCCGATATTATAGAACGGCGTGTTGGCATTCAGGCCGGCGAAGGCGCTGCCATTGTTATTGGCCGCCTCAGCGAAGCAGTAAAGCACTTCGCTCAGTCCGTGGGGGCCCCCGTTGTTCATGCTGGACAAGCCCTGGGGTATCATTACGGCCAAAGCGGTTGGGAGCAGACACACCATGTTGGGAATCAACACGCCGATCACGGCCCAGGTGGCGCACCAGGCGTCCAGTTTCTTGCCGAGGTACTCCGGAGTCCGGCCAATCATCAAGCCGGCGATGAAGACGGTGATCAAGACGTGGAACAACATGCAATACAAGCCGCAGCCGATGCCCCCAAAGAGCATCTCGCCAATCATGATGTTCCACATTGGCATCATGCCCGCCAGCGGCAGCCAGCTATCGTGCATCGAGTTGACCGAGCCGTTGTCGATTGCGGTCGCGGAGGTGCCCCAGAGGACGCTGTTCATTACCCCAATCCGTTGCTCCTTGCCTTCCATATTCGCCAACATGCCGCCGGTGACAGGATTGGGCCGGGTCTCGCACCACCACGCGCCAACGAACGAAAGCACATACAAGGCCAGCATCACGTTGAACAGGCACCAGGCGTGCTTCTTGTTGCCGACCAGCAGCCCAAACATATAAACCTGCGCCATCGGCACGACGATGATCGCCAGCATCTCCAGGAAATTGGTCAACGGCGTTGGATTCTCGAAGGGATGCGCGCTATTCACGTTGTACCAGCCGCCGCCGTTGGTGAAGAGCTGTTTGATCGATTCGAGCGCGGCCACGGGGCCGATCGGAATGATTTGGCTCTCGACTTTCGCATCCACCATCACCGGGGCATTGGTCATGATCGGCTGGCCCTTCGCATCGACCTGAGGCACATCCACCATCACCGGCGCGCCATTGGCCAGGACCGGCGTTCCATGGTTGTCAAGCTTCGGCGCCTGCGCCACCAACTGAATGTTCGTCGTGATAGGTTGCCCCTTGGCGTCGGTCTTTTGCACCTGGGCCGTATAAGGCTCCATGAGGCTGGCGGTATGATAAGGCTTCCAGGTCTGGGGCACGCCCTGCCAGGCCAGAGGAATCGCCCAGAGCACGGAGAGCGGCACGACGAAGTAGAGCAGTCCCCGGGTCAGATCCACCCAGAAATTGCCAACGCTCCTGACCGTCGCCCGTTTCAAGGCCCGGCCCACGGCCACCAGGACCGCCAACCCCGAGGCGCCGCTCAGGAACTGATGCACCATAATGCCGAAGACCTGCGAGAAGTAACTCATGGTGGTCTCACCCGCGTAAGACTGCCAATCGGCATTGCAGGTGAAGCTCCAGGCCTGCATGAAGGCCAGGTGCCACGAGCAATTGGGCAGCTTTTGCGGATTGAGCGGCAGCCAGGCCTGCGTCATGAAGATCAGCATGAGCGACGCAAAGCCGACCACAGCAAACAGCAGCACCGCCCAAAAGTATCGGAGCCACGTCATCTCCTCGCTGGGATCAATACCTGTGAGCCGGTAAATCAACTTCTCGACCGGCAGGAAAATCGGGTGGAGACAGGTCCTTTCCCCTTTGTACACCTTCGCCATGAACCGCCCTACCACCGGCGTCAGCGCGATGCCCACCCCGAAGAACAGAATGATCTGGATTATTTCGATCGTCGTCATAGCTCAGTTCGCATTCCTACAAGATTTTTTATGTCGCATCCCGGTAAAGCAGGGTTCATGCCCGCCTCGAATGGCATCTGTAGATGCCGGTGCTGCAACAAGTTGCGGATTTCCTGCAATCCCGGTTGGGGATTCGATCTCACTTGCTTCCGAGCAGGCTGGTCAAGGTTAGCCACGGAAACCCGCAACTCTGTTAAAACCCCCTTCGCGGCCGCTAAAACTCCATCAAGAAATCGGGGGCCTCCTGGGGCTCGAGAGCCCATTCGGGTCGAAGAGGATTGTCTGCTCGCTGCTCTTTGCATTCCGCGCCCAGGACACAGCATGATCCGATGGGTTGAGGGTCAGCCGGGAATTCTGCGGCGCGGAAGGAGACTGGGCCTCGGGTGGTCCGGCACGCTCGGGATGGCGACGCTCCAACCGCTCGCATTCGCCCCCAGAAGCTCGGGTGTAAAATCCGTATTAAAATCCGGCCCGACCGCCGTTGGTCATGTGGCCAGAAACAGACAGTGGACAAAGCTGGCATGCCGTTTAGGCTTCCGTTTGCCCACCGGACCGTCTTGGTTTCATTGACCATGCGGACCAGCGTGATGTTAAGCACTGCTCATTCGCCGCAGAGTTCAATGCTTCGGACCGGACGATCAGCGTGACCAACGCTCCTGGGCGCCCGGAACGCAGTTGCAGCCAAAGCTTAACCCACAGGTAAAAAGCGGCCGGCAACCGTTATGACCTCAGATCCAGTGGCCTTTAAGCCAAAGGGCCGCAACGAGCGCCACCAGGAAGAGCCCAAGGGACAACCATCTTCCCCAAGTCAGGCAGGCCCATACCTGCGCCGCCAGACGTTTGCGCCGGCGGTCGGGCCTTACGACGCAACGATCATAGAGTTCGATTTCGCCGGCCGTGTCATCCGCAGTTCTGATCATACGCAGTGTTTTCATTTTTGCAGTTTTCTGAAACGTTCTTTCAGGCGGCTTTGCGCTCCGGCCTGCGAACAAATGGAGCCGTGGCAATTGCCGAACTGGCGGCCACCGGAGCGGCGGCGGTCCTTGGCCGCTCCCCTTTGTGCCACCACAGGATAAAGGCGCTGGCGATGTAGATGCTCGAATAGGTCCCGGTGATAATGCCCACCAGGAAGGTGAAGGCGAAGTCGTTGATGGCGCCGCCGCCGAAGATGAACAGGGCCATCGTCGCCAGGAAGACGGTGCCGGAAGTGATGATAGTGCGGCTCAGAGTCTGGTTGAGGGCTTGGTTGATGATCTCGCGGAAGCTGCCGCGCACGCCCAACTTCAGGTCCTCCCGGATGCGGTCAAAGATGACCACTTTGTCGTTGAGCGAAAAGCCGATGATGGTCAGGACGGCGGCCACCATCGTGGCGTTGAACTGCCGGCCCTCGCCGAACAGCCCGGTCAGGCAATAACAGCCGAGGGTCAGCAAAATATCGTGGAAGACGGCCACGATGGCGCCCACGGCGAAGGAGAACTCATAGCGGAACGCCACGTAAATCAAAATGCCCAGCATGGAAAGCAAGCTGGCGATGATGGCGGTCCGCATAATTTCACCGCCGATGGTGGGCCCGACCTTTTCGAGGCCGAGCTCTTCGAATTTGGCAGCCGGAAAGAGCTTCACCAGTTCGGCGCCAACGCGCTCGCCGGTGCCGTAGGGCGAGGTGATGCGGAGAGTCTCCGAACCGCGGGCCAGGTCCCGCTGGAACTGAATCTGGGCGTCCGGCACTCCCAACCGGGCGATGGCTTCACGCAACTTGTCTGGTTCCACCTTTTGGCTGAAGCGCAGGAGGAGGTTGTCGCCCCCGGCAAAGTCAATGCCGAGCATGTTCCCGCCCCGCTCCAAAGCGCCGTAGCCCAAGCCAACCAAGATGAGGGCCAGGGACCCGATAAAGGCGAAACCGGAAAACTTCATGAAATTCAGGTTCGCCACCCTGATGATGTGGAGCATCGGCAGCGACTTGAGCCAGCCTTTGGCCAACAGGAAATCGAAAATGAGACGCGTCACGACCAGAGCAGTGAACAAGCTGGCGGCCACGCCGATGGTGAGGGTTACGCCGAACCCTTTGATGGGGCCCGTTCCCATATAAATCAGGATGACGGACGAGATGAGCGTGGTGACGTGGGAGTCGAAGATGGTCCGGAAGGCCCGGTCGTAGCCTGCCGCCAGCGCCCCGCGCAAGGATTTGCCTTTCGCCGATTCCTCCCGAATCCGTTCGAAGATGAGCACATTGGCATCGACGGCCATCCCGATGGTCAGGACCATGCCCGCGATGCCCGGCAGGGTGAGCGTGGTGCCAACCGAACACATGACGCCCAGCAGGATGATGATGTTGGTGAACAGCGCGAGGTCCGCCACCAAGCCGGCAAAGAGGTAATAGGCCGCCATAAAGCCGGCCACGGCGATCGTGCCATAGATGGCGGAGGCGATGCCGCTGTGAATCGTGTCTTTGCCCAGCGTGGGGTCCACGCTGCTCTCCGAGCGGATGCTGACGGGCACTTGGAGCGGGTTTTCCAGCACGTTGGCCAGTTCCTGGGCTTCCTTATAGTCAAACCGGCCGGTAATCTGGCCGCGGCCGGTCTCGATGGGGCCCTGGATGACCGGGGCCGAATAGAGCGCGCCGTCCAGGACAATCGCCAGGCGGTCGTGCATATTCTCGCGCGTGATGTCCCCAAACCGGCTCGCGCCCGCCGAGATGAGGGTGAACTCGATTTCCGGCTCGCCGAGGCTGTTGCGGCCGACCATGGCGCCGGCGATGCTCCCGCCGTCCATCTCGGCGTGTTTTTTCACGAGCAGGTTCTCGACGGTTTCCTGCCCATTGCGCTTTTCCTTGAGCTTCATCACCTCGTAGCCGGGTTCGATCACGCCCTGCCCGATCAGTTCCTTGCTCTGCGGGTGGACCAGGCGAAACTCGAGGTGAGCCGCTTTTTGAATCTGTGCCCGCGCGCTGTCCTTGTCCGCATCGGACAACCCGGGCAGTTGAACGAGGATGCGGTCGCTGCCGGCCGGTTGGATAATCGGCTCCGCCACGCCGAACCGATCCACGCGCTTGCGCAGCACCTCGGCGGCCTGGGAGAGCGCCTGGTGCAGCCGCTCCGATTGAGGCACGGCGGCGCTCGCATCGGCAGCCAGGTAATTGGTATCCAGGCCCACGAGGAAAGACGTGCCACCCTGCAAGTCCAGGCCGAGCTTGATCTTGCCCGCCGCTTCCCCCTGCAGCCGATTCAGGATCGCGCGCGTGGGGTTAGCCTCATCCCCGGCCTCGTAGGCGGGAAAATAGCGGGAGATGTCGTTGGTGCCGATGGCCTCGGCCAGGTTGGCGAAGGGGCGGTCGGGTCTCTTTTGCCGCAAGCTCCGCTGGCGGCCCAGGATGTCCGCGAACGCCGCATCCTTCCGGACCGCCTTGGCCTGGAATTGCTTGGCCAGGTCACGCCCGGCCGGCGGGTACATCTCGTAAAGCGACCAGGCAATAATTGAGATCACCAGGAAAAACTTCCCGCGGTTATTTCGATTCCTCATGAATGCTGTCTTCACGGCGTCAATATGGTTCCGTCTTATGTGAGTGAATAATTAATTGAATATCAAAACGCGTTAAAAAGAAGTAAAAGGAAAGTTTTCTTATCCTTGTGGAAGTAACAGATCTCCACCATTTACGAAGATGATGGCGTTGGAATTCATCAAGGGATGCCGCGCTCGGCCAAGCAGGCCCGCTCTGGGCCGGTCATGAGGCCGGCGGGTTGGCGACCGGCTCCGACTGGGCCGAAAGCGCGAGGCTGTAGCCAAGACTGCCTTCCGTGCGGATGAGCCTCACCCCGCCATGCGGGCCGAGCTTTTTGCGCAGGCACGCCACCAGGACCGCCAGGTCGTGAACTCTCTGTCCTGAGCAGGCGCCCCAGACGGAACGCAGGAGATGGCTGCGGGTCACTACTTTGCCGGCATACCGGGCAGGGCCCTCAGTTCCGCGCCTCGGCGACGTGATTGGATGGGGCTGACGTTCCAATGGCGTCCAAACCGAGGTTCAGCTCCAGCACATTCACTCCCGGCTCGCCAAGCACTCCGAGGTCGGCGCTGTCGGTGTGTTGCGCCACGAGTGCCAGCACCTTCTCCCGGGCAAGGCCCCGGGCCTTGGCGACGCGCGGCGCCTGCAGCTCGGCATTTTCCGGGCTGATATGCGGATCCAGGCCGCTGGCCGAGGCGGTGACGGCGTCGGCGGGAACAGGCGCGTTGGTTGCCAGACCGTTTTGGGTGCGGTAATCGGCGACATTTTGGGCGATGCTGTCGCGCAGCTTCTGGGAGGTCGGGCCCAAGTTGCTGCCGCCCGAGCTGGTGGCATCGTAACCGTTTCCCGCAGAGGAGGGCCGCGAGTGAAAGTATTTGTCCCCGGTGAATTGCTGGCCGATGAGGCGCGAACCCCGAATGGTGCCATTGGAATCCCGAATCAAGCTGCCGTTGGCGGCGTCGTGGAACAGGGCCTGCCCAATGCCAAACACCACCAGCGGATAAAGCCCGCAGCAAACAGCAGCCAGCATGAGGGTGGCCAGGACCGCGCTTCGGATTTCAGAGAGGAGCTTTTGCATAATCCTAATCTTAATCTTGATCTTAAACGAGTTTGAACGCCGTAATAATCCAATCGATGAGTTTGATTCCGAAAAAGGGAATGAGGACACCCCCCAGCCCATAAATGAGCAGGTTGCGCTGGAGAATGGCCAACGCGCCGATGGGCTTGTACACCACGCCCCGGAGCGCCAGCGGGATGAGCGCGATAATAATGAGCGCGTTGAAAATCACGGCGCTGAGAATGGCGCTGGTCGGGCTGTGCAGGCTCATGATGTTGAGCGGTGCTATTGCCGGGAACGTGGCCATGAGCATGGCCGGAACGATGGCGAAATACTTGGCCACGTCGTTGGCGATGCTGAACGTGGTGAGTGAACCGCGGGTGATGAGAAGCTGTTTGCCGATTTCAACGATCTCGATGAGCTTGGTCGGATTGCTGTCCAGGTCCACCATATTGCCGGCCTCGCGCGCCGCTTGGGTGCCTGTGTTCATGGCCACGCCCACATCGGCCTGGGCCAGCGCCGGAGCGTCGTTGGTGCCGTCACCCGTCATGGCGACCAGGTGGCCGGCGGCTTGTTCGCTGCGGATGCGCTTGAGCTTGGCCTCGGGCGTCGCCTGGGCGATGAAGTCATCCACGCCCGCTTCGGCCGCAATCGCCGCCGCCGTCAACTGGTTGTCTCCCGTGATCATGACGGTGCGGATGCCCATTTTGCGCAATTGGGCAAACCGCTCCTTGATCCCGCCCTTGACCACGTCTTTGAGTTGAACCACGCCCAGGACTTCGTTGGCCTCGGCCACCACCAGCGGCGTGCCGCCCGAGCGCGAGATCTCTTCGATGGCCTGGGTGACCGCTTGCGGGAAGGTTCCGCCGCGCCGGGCAATGTAATCGCGCATGGCGTCAGCGGCGCCTTTGCGAATGCTGCGAGTGGCGGGCCGGGCAGTTTCAGCCCCCCGGTCCCTCGACAGCCCAATACTCCGCGCGGCTGGAGCTGTGCCGTTGGGTCCGTGGGCGGCGACCGCTGCAACCACGCGCGACCCGCTGCGCGCAGCCCGGGCGTCCTCAAAAAAGTCCACGCCGCTCATCCGGGTTTGGGCCGTGAACGGGACAAACCGCGCGTGCGGTTCGGCCACCCCGCGGCCGCGCAAATTGAACTGTTGCTTGGCCAGGACCACGACCGAGCGCCCTTCGGGAGTCTCATCCGCCAGCGAAGCGAGTTGCGCGGCGTCGGCCAACCGCTCGGGGCTGATGCCGGGCGCGGGGATAAAGGCCGTGGCCATGCGATTGCCCAGCGTAATCGTGCCGGTCTTGTCGAGCAGCAACACGTCCACGTCCCCCGCCGCCTCGACCGCCCGGCCGCTGGTAGCCATCACGTTGCGCCGGATCAGCCGGTCAATGCCGCTGATGCCGATGGCGCTCAGCAACCCGCCGATGGTCGTGGGGATCAAGCAGACCAGCAGGGCCACCAGCACCGGCACCGAGAAGACGACCCCGGAGTAGATGCCAAAGGGCTTCAGCGTCACGCACACGAGCAGGAAGATGAACGTGAGGGCCGCCAGCAGAATCGTCAGGGCTATCTCGTTGGGGGTCTTTTGGCGCCGGGCCCCCTCCACCATCGCTATCATGCGGTCCAGAAAGGCCTGCCCCTTCTCCTGCGTCACCCGAATGGTAATCCGGTCACTGATGACCCGCGTGCCGCCGGTCACCGCGCTGCGGTCGCCCCCGCTTTCGCGGATGACCGGGGCGGATTCCCCCGTGATCGCCGATTCATCCACGCTGGCGATGCCCTCGGCCACATCGCCGTCGGCCGGGATCGTGTCGCCGGCCTCGCAAACGACCAGGTCGCCTTTCTGGAGCTCGGGGGCGGGAACCTTTTCCTCGCGGCCATTGCGCAAGCGGCGGGCGATTGTATCTTTGCGCGCCTTGCGCAACGCGTCCGCTTGGGCCTTGCCGCGGCCCTCCGCGACCGCCTCGGCGAAATTGGCGAAGAGGACCGTGAACCACAACCAGACGGCCAATTGCGCGATGAAGCCGCGCTCCCCCGGAGCGCAGGTAAGGACGCCCACGGTGGTCAGCACGGCGCCGGCCATGGTCACAAACATGACCGGGTTCTTGACCATCAGCCGCGGATCGAGCTTGCGGAATGAGTCCCCGATGGCCGGCCCAACGATGTTCCAGTCGAAAAGAGATGGAGCTTGGTGAGTCATAAAAAGCGAAATGCGCGACGGCTGCCTGAACTAAAACAGCTTCCCTTGCCCGGCAAGGAAATGCTCGACGATGGGCCCGAGAGTCAGGCAGGGCAGAAAGTTCAGGGCGCCGACGAGCAGCACCGTCCCCAGCAGTAAGACGACGAACGTGCCGCCCGCCACCGGGAAGGTGCCGGCGCTTGGGGGTGAGATTTTCTTGCGTCCGAGCGAGCCGGCCAGGGCCAGGATCGGGACAATCATCAAGAAGCGGCCAATCAGCATGGCCAGGCCAATCGTCGTGTTGTACCACGGGGTATTGGCGTTGAGCCCGGCAAAGGCGCTGCCGTTGTTGCCATTGGCGGAACTGTAGGCGTAAATGATCTCGCTCAGGCCATGCGGACCGTTGTTGTTCAATCCGGCCAAACCCCACTTGGTCACCGAGGCCCAGGCCGCAAATCCAAGGATCGACACCGCGAGCACCAGCAGCGCCAGCATCGCCATTTTCACGTCGTAGGATTGGATTTTCTTGCCCAGGTATTCAGGGGTCCGCCCCACCATCAGGCCGGCAATGAACACCGCCAGCACCACGAAGACGAGCATGCCGTAAAGGCCGGCCCCCACGCCGCCGATAATGATCTCGCCAAGCTGCATGTTGAAGAGCGGAACGAAACCGCCCAGCGCCGTGAACGAATCGTGCATCGAGTTGACGGCGCCGCACGAAGCATCGGTTGTGACCGTCGCAAACAGGGCGGAGTTGAAAATCCCGAAGCGGACCTCCTTGCCTTCCATATTGCCGCCGGCCGCCGCGACCCCGAGTTGCTGATGAATCGGGTTGCCCGCGGCTTCCGAGTGCCAGCACAAAAAGACCCCCGCCAGGAATAGAGCCATCATCGCCGCCCACACGGACCATCCATGCGCCTGGTTCTTGACCATCCGTCCCAAGTAGTAGGTCAGCCCGCTGCCGATGGCGAAGATGGAGAGCATTTGAAGGAAGTTCGAGAGGGGCGTGGGGTTCTCGAACGGATGCGCCGCATTCGCGTTCATAAATCCGCCGCCATTGGTCCCCAGCATCTTGATGGCAACCTGCGAAGCCACGGGCCCCTGCGCTATCACCTGTTCCTCGACTTTCTGATCCTCCATCACCGGCATGTTGGTCATCACCGGTTTGCCTTTCTCGTCGAGCTTAGGCACGTCCACCATCACGGCCACGCCGTTGGTCATCACCGGTTGGCCCTTTTGGTCCAACTTCGGCGCTTGGACCGTCACCGCGACGTTGGTCGTCACCGGCTGGCCTTTTTCGTCCGTTTTGGCAACCTGCGTGGTGAACGGTTCGGTGAGCTTGGCCTTGGTGTAGGGCTTGAAGTTTTGAATCATGCCTTGCGACATCAGGGCCACGGCAAACACCACGCAGATCGGCAGCAGCAGGTAGTAAGTCGTCCTCACCAGGTCCACCCAGAAGTTGCCCAGCGTTTGGGCCGAATGCCGGGCAAGGCCCCGCACCAGCGCGGCCGCGATCGCAATCCCGGTGGCTGCCGAGACGAAGTTATGAATCACCAGCGCGACCATTTGCGAGAGATAGGACATCGTCGCCTCGCCGGTGTAGCTCTGCCAGTTGGTGTTGGTAGTGAAGCTTGTGGCCGTGTTGAAGGCCAGGTCCGGACTGAGGGGGCCGAAGCCCTGGGGATTGAGCGGCAGCCATTGCTGCAGCCGCAGAATCCCATAAGTGAACAGGCAACCCACCAGGCTGAAGAGCAGCATGGCAAACGCGTATGCTTTCCAATCCTGCTCTTGGTCGGATTTGACCCCCATCAGCCGATAAGTAAGCCGCTCCAAAGGCTTGAGAATCGGGTCGAGCCAGGTCCGGCCGTTCGCATCCAGGACCCGGACCAGGTAAAGCCCCATCGGCTTCGTGATCAGCGCCAGCGCCGCCACATACACCCCAAGTTGCAACCAATCAATCGCGCGCATAGCGGTCCCTTTAGAATTTCTCCGGCCGGATCATGGCCGCCAGCAGGTAAACAAACAGCAGCAGGGCAACAATGCCGACGATCAGGTTTTCCATAAGCGTTCCCCTACATCTTGTCGCACGCCCGGACGTACCAGCCGCTGACGACGAAGAACAGCACCACAACTCCAATATAAATCACATCCATCATAATTTTTGCATTGCTGAAGTGTTCCCGAACGGTTGCGGGTCGGATAATAAAAAACCGCCCTGATTCCGTTAAAAACTCATAAAAAACTAGACGGTCACGGGCATCAAACACAACCGTTTGGACGACAGGACGCGAGGCGGCGATTCTCCTCTTTGAGACTCGACCCTTCAGGACTCCCCCGCGAGCAATCCACGGGCGGCCCCTTCTTCTTCCTCGTCGCTCGGCCCCATTCCTTTTCGCAGTTGAAGCGCGTTTTCACGCCCGCCACAAACACCCCGCAAGTGGAATCGCGAATGATCCTCTCGGCCAGAGGAGAAACCATCGGGCGAACGCGAGGTTTCCAAAGCGAAACCAGTCGGTTCCAGATCGAAGGCGCGTAGGCCGGCAGGATAATCAGTTGGACATCCTCGGCTTTGGCTTCCTCAAGAATCTCTTCGGCTGGCTTGCCGACCCGAACGTGGTGGAGGGTCGAGGTCATCGGGTGGACATATTGCCGGGTCAGCCGTTCCAGATACCAGCGAGCCTCAAGCGCCAGCTCATTGTCCACTCGGTTGTCCGGCCCAACCATGTTCGGATGGATCACGTGAAGGAGTATGAGCGTGGCCTCGGGCTGGCGGGCGAAACCTTCGACCAGCGGGAATATCTCCAAAGGACATTCTCTAATCTCCAGCGGCAATAGAATTCGTTCGGGGTTCATGACAAATCTTGTCCGTCAGGAAGGTGCAGCCGGATGGAATGGGGGCGTTAATTAAAAGTGAGCAAGAACCCGCTAAAAAGTCATAAAAGAGGTGAGCTGGGGGCGCAATTCAGCTTCTGAACACACCTTGCGGTCGAGGTTCTGTCCCGAGGGGACAGAATGCAGGGGCAAGGCGTGCGCAAGAGTTGATTGTGAGGGCGTGAGAGGGTGAAACCAGCGGGAATTGGCGCTTCACACTTTCGCTGCGGCTGAGACTATGCGGCCGGAATGAACGTGAAAATCTCCTTATTGCTGGCTTTGGGCCTGGTGGTTCAGCACAGCGAGTGTTTCCCCCAAGCCAGCGGCAATATTGCCTATTCCCAGCCCTACGGGAAACTGCGCCCCGAGCAGAATGAACGCGATAAGCGCCTGCTGCCCCAGAGCGAGACGCCACCGGACACCAACACGATGTTTCTGGATTCCAGCGTCCTGATGAATGTCCTGGCCGATGAGTGCGTCGCCGTCTTCGCCTTATCGCAGGAGGGCGACACGCCCCTGGATTGCAGCCAAAAGATGAACGCCCTGCTCAAGCAATTCATCGACGCGTTGAAACCCTTTGGAATCGGCAGCAACGACCGCTTCGTGGACTTCATCGCCCAGGCGAAAATCTACAGTTACCGCGTCCAGGACAACGTCGCCAAGGAGGAACTGGCCGGCTTCGAGCTCAAGAAGAACGTTTCCATTCTCAGGGACACGGATGCCCCAAGTCACGCTCGTGAGGGAAAAGCCAAAACCTGCAGCCCTGAAATCCGAAATCCGAAGGCCGAAGGCCGAAGGAAATCCGAAATCCTCACCTGGCATAGCCAGAACCAAAGGACCGGGCTATGGTGAATTCTATGACACTGCCGCCGAAAGCCACTGAGACTGAATCCCTTCCGGAACAATGCGGGTTTGACTTGGCCA
>Ga0187849_1002037_pt1 | contig 20053 bp, 23 predicted proteins | sample June2016WEW_4_10_2_FD_132412 | JGI IMG/M metagenome (GOLD analysis project Ga0187849, IMG submission 132412) | Peatland microbial communities from SPRUCE experiment site at the Marcell Experimental Forest, Minnesota, USA - June2016WEW_4_100 | ecosystem: Environmental > Terrestrial > Soil >...
TGATAATAACTGGAGCGCTGAGGGAAAGAGACCTGTTTTTGGAAATACCATTTTATTCTCAGTTTTTTGCAAAACTGATGAATAAGGAAGATGCCCCCAAAGTGGGTCAGATTGCGCTCTCCAAGGGATAGATGTAAAATTCTTAGACCTTTTGGCATCGGGCACAAAGTTCCCTTTTAGGGAAGGTTCTGCCGGAAGGATTTTATTGCGATTATATACTGTCTTCATAAGGATTTACAGGTAAATCCGCCTTCCTGGCGGTCAAGAAAATGCCATTTTCACACTTTTTTCAGGTAAAACATTTTCAAAAAAAGATCTTTATCTAAAAAAGAGGCAATGTCCGAAATGGATAAATTAATTATCGAAGCTCAGATGAAATTAGGAATAAAAGAAGGAGGACCCAGGATAGATTTCTTGGCTCCTAAAGAAAAGGAAAAAAGGAGGTAGTTATGAAGAAAGCGATTATGTTAGGATCTCTGATTCTTTTAGTATGGTTAACTGGATGTGCTAGTGGGATAACCAAATATCTCCCAAAGGAAACTGGAGATAATTACTGCCAGGTCACATTTTTGCGAAGTAGTCACGTCATTGCAGTATCAAGTGAAATGTCAGTTATCCTGGACAGAAGAATCATTGCTTACCTTCATTCTGGGGAATACATTTCTTTTCCCTTAAAGCCCGGAGAGCATAGTCTACAAATAAGTGGGGGTGCATACCATACACCAGATCTGATCTACGACTTTGAACCCAATTGTCAGAAATTCCTCTATGGTAGTCTAAGTTTGTGGACTTGGCTTGAGATTGAGGAAATTCCAAAGGAAGAAGCTTTAGACAAAATGAAAAGTTACAAACAAATAACAAATCTTTTGGAGGAGGACTGAGATGAGAAAGATAATATTGTTAGGAAGTCTTATTTGCTTGGTGTTATTGGGTGCCATCGGAGTGCTTTATGCTCCAGTCCAAAACAGTGGTTTGAGTACTACTGGTTTTGTTCTTGAAAGTCTCAAGAACACAACTCAAGTAACTCAAGCAGATGTACGTGATGGTCGTGGTGGCCGAGGAGGAAGAGGTTGGAGAGGTCCATGGCCATTCTGGTGCTTCATAGCAACTTCGGTTTACGGAGAGAACCACAGATACACAAATGTTCTCCGTAAGTTTAGAGATGAATGCTTGCTAACCAATTCTGTTGGTAAAGAGTTCGTTATATTCTATTACGATTATAGCCCTTACGTAGCAGGGTTTCTGGATGAAAACGAATATTTAAAACCAGTGGCAGGAGTTTTGTTGCTTCCTGTAGTTGGAGTAGCAACCATCGCTACTAAGTAAGAAGGAGGAAAAAAAGAAATGAAAAGTTACTTTTTGGAGCAATGCTTTTGGCATTGGCAATTTCAGTCCCTATTCCAACAATGGCGCAGGTATCGGTACAAGTTGGTATCCCCCTGCCTCCTCCAATTGCGTTTTCAGCACCACCAGAAACAGTACTGCTGCCTAGTACAGGTGTCTACGTAGCCCCTGACTTAGCCGTGGACTTATTCTTTTTCGGTGGTTGGTGGTGGCGTCCGTGGGAAGGACGCTGGTATCGCTCACAGAACTATCGTTCAGGTTGGGGCTATTATAATGGTGTTCCATCCTTTTATGGAAGAGTACCATCAGGATGGAGAGATGACTATAGAAACAATCGTTGGAATGGTCGACCATGGAACCACCAACGGGTACCCCATGCGCAACTTCAACAGATTCATCAAAGGAATGTTCGTGAGGAATATCGACGTGGAGGATCTGAAGGGCGAAGATAACTTAAACGTTGTAAAAAATTGCTATAATTTAATACCCCCAAGCATCCCTTGACTGAACATTAGTGGGGTATGCCGTGTAAAACGTATGACTGGCCGGTTAAAGTCCAAGGGTTTGAATTCGGCAATTCACGCACGTAGCTTGAGGGAGGTGCAAGGGATAGCCTGAAACACTAAGTTTCCCGATAAAGGCTCCTTAAGAGAGTTGAGCAAACCTGCGGGTTCGCTCGCGCACCCCATTGATCCATGAACTCTTGCCGTCTGTACAGGTCCTGCTTTCTTACCATCATAGATTACGGTCCTTTACTTTCAAATAATCCAAAATATCAGAATGCGGGACCCTATTTCTTAGCGTTTCAATCACATCCTCCAATTTATCCTTCAGGTCCTCAGATGAAACAGATAATTTTTCGGGCGAATCTTTCCTATGCTGGCTTCATGCAATCTCGTCTATACCCCCATATGTTGTGGTTCCGGTCCCAGACCAACAGGTTGTGAGATCTGCTGAGCCTGTCGAAAAAGTCCAAATGGCCAATTCCGATAATTTTTGCACCGTTAAAAATCAACAACTTACGGGCGACAGAAAACCGCAAAATCCCCAGATTTAGGGTTTTTCGACAGACTCGCTATCCATCTGGCATTTCTGAAAGGGCAATAATTATAGTTATCAAAATCATTCATGCAATAATTTGGGGAATTTGGGGGTTTGGGTATGGCAATCGTAACCTTTAGAAAGCCGAAGCACCCCCCAAGATATTGTGTTCTCTAACCATCCTTGGTCTAAAAATTGGCACCAAGGAAAGCTAACCTCTGATTTGCTTCAAAATACAGTCTTTTTCTTCAAGAAATACCAAGTTGACCTCATTTTATTTGCAAATTACTCCGCGCATACTCCAATATTAAGATAATTTCTTCCACCGAAAAAGCTAAACCATCCGTGAGGAGGGAACGGAAAGCGGCGGGTCTTATCAGTAAGCGGAAGATGGCCGAGCTGCCGATGGATGATTTTTGGCAAGCTCGGCCTTTTTGTTTTAATCAACCGATAAAAGGGAGGGGAGGTAAAAAGATGTACTAAGAGCCGGCAAAACATGGAAAGGAGGTGGGTATGGCTAAAATATTAGCAATAGATGAGTACCCCTCGATTCGGGATCTCTTGTCAGAGGAGTTGACCGAAGAGGGCAATGTGGCTGTATCAACCGGGGACCCAAATTTATTTTTATTGGGAGATGGTCTACCATTAAAGAAGGAGGTTCACTATGTCGGAGAAAAATTCGGTTGTAGCTATTTTCAACATCCACACCGAGGCTGAGGCTGCTGTCAAGGAACTCACAGCAGGAGATGACCTTCACCCAACTTCTGCTCCACGCTCGGCCTGCTTGGCTGCTCGTCGCCCTCGTGCTCCAGATGGGAACCTACATGACGGACGCCATGATCTGGCAGCGAGTCCTTGGCCGCGCGAATATTTCGCGGCCGTTCCGCTCCTATGTCGGTTTGGGGCTGGCAAAGCTCTTCATGGACCAGGCCATTCCTAGCGTTGGTTTGAGCGGCACGTTGCTCGTCATCCGGGCACTGGACCGCCGCGGCGTGCCGCGCGGCGCAAGCATGGCCGCGGTCGTCGTCGATCTCGTGAGCTACTACGCCGCCTACGTTCTGGCTTTGGGCATCGCTCTCGGCATCGTCTGGGTACACGGAGATCTCACACCGTTGATGGCCTTGCCCGCGGGCATCTTCGCGCCCCTGGCAGCAGCCGTTCCCATGGCCCTCCTGTGGGTGAGCCGCGGCCGGACGCTGCCCGGTTGGCTCGAGCGGTTACCCTTCATCAGGCCAGCACTTCGAGCGCTTGGTGAGGCGACGCCAGCCATTGCTCACAATGTCTCGCTCATCACGCAGTGCCTGGGCCTCCAGCTCGCGATCCTCGCGCTCGATGCGGGGACGCTCTGGATCATGCTGTGGGCCCTCGGTCTTGAGGTCAATCCAGCGCCAGTCTTTGCGAGTTTCATGCTCTCGACGCTGGCGCGGACGCTTGGGGTGGTTCCTGGAGGGCTTGGGGTTTTCGAGGCCGTCTCCGTGGCCACGCTCAAGCTCATCGGAGTGCCGGTCACCGCCGGTCTCGCGGCGACACTCCTCTTCCGCTTCTTCACCTTCTGGCTGCCTATGGCGCCCGGGCTGATCCTCGCGCGGCGTGAGGTGAGGGCATGATGACGACTGCACTTTATTGGGGCGTGCCCTTGCCTGCACTGGAGAGAAGACGCCAGGCCGTGTGCGACCCAAGAAGGTTCATCGGCATGAAAAACCGGGAAGATATCATCACTTTCCTACGTACGCTCCAGGAATTGGGAACATAACCGACATAACAACGGAAATTCCGGGGGACCATGATGAAACGCTCAACAAAGATTACAACGTTGTTTCTGGATATCGGCGGTGTCCTGCTCCCCAACGGGTGGGACCATCACGCCCGCAAACGGGCGGCGACGATTTTCAAGCTGGAGTTGGCCGAGATGAAGGATCGGCTCACCTGACCTTCGACACCTACGAGGAGGGAAAGCTCACGCTGGAAGAATATTTAGGCCAGGTGGTCTTCTACCAAAAGCGACCGTTCACCCGGGCTTAGTTTCGGCGCTTCATTATACGAACGACCAGAGAATTCTCGACTTCCCCCACAGTGATCTTCGGCGGGCCCGGGCCGCGGCCCTCTCCATGATTCCCACGAAAACCGGGCCGGCCCAGGCAGTTGCCGTGGTGATCCCGGAATTGAAAGGAAAGTTTGATGGGCTGGCGGTTCGGGTGCCAACCCCCCAACGTTTCCCTCGTAGATTTGGTGATAGAACTGGAGCAGGAGGCGACGGTTCAGGACGTGAATCAAGCCCTTAAGGAGGCCTCCAACCGCTACCTGGACTATACCGATGAGCTGCTGAGCCTGTCGAAAAAGTCCAAATGGCCAATTCCGATAATTTTTGCACCGTTAAAAATCAACAACTTACGGGCGACAGAAAACCGCAAAATGCCCAGATTTAGGGTTTTTCGACAGACTCGCTATATCTCCTCTGTTTTCCGATTACCGAAAATGTTTCGATATGGTTTTTATATATTGAATCGGGTTGCATCATTTCTACCAGTAAGTGCGCCATGAATGTGGTGTGCTTTTTTTTATAAAGCGCATTACTTGCTCGTTCTCGACCGGCACAGGATGTGCCCTGTACCGATGGAGGAGATCGGACAGAAGGGGGCCGCGAAGATCTGCCGGGTTCCAACGGCTGGGTTATCATAAGCAGAGCGATCCAAAATGTACCGGATTACGGTCATCACCGTAAGGTCGGGCTACCACAGGATGTAGGGTGAGACAACGAATCTGTGATGGAAGCCTCTGTATTTATGAAAGACCTCCCTTGGAAGTGTGATGGCGCGGGAGGAATGAGGCGTGATCGGGGTGGGTTTTACTGTCCCGCCCGGAAGGTACGAATAAACCCGTACCTGGGAGCAGGCTACTCCTTCCTACCTGTCTCTCCAGAGCCGCCAGGGGTAAAGCAGGCATCTAAGCATCCAAGGGTGGAGGACGGGAACATGGGAACCGTGCGTGTCTGCCTGTTTGGGAGAGCAGGCTATCCGTGGAGACCGGGGAAGGGCACGTACGGGGCGGAGTCCCCGTAGTAGTCTAGGGGCCGGAAAGCCGTCCACGAAGGCGAAGGAGGACAGGAGACCGATAGGTTTTTGAAGCCGGAGGAATCTGTGGACACAGATGCAAAGACCGATAAGGTCTGGTTACTCAACATGCAGAGAAAACTCTATCAGTGGAGTCGGGAAAATCCCGAAGGGCAGTACCGCGAGCTGTGGGGTTGGATTACCGATAGCCGCAACTTGCGGTGTGCCTGATGAACGGTGGCCACAAACAAGGGCAAGAGAACGCCGGGCATCGACGGGGTGATCGTCAATTTAAGGTTGGTGCGGCGGACCGATTACGCCATGGTCTCTGGAGAGCCGAGTGTGTAACGAAAGGCGCATGCTCGGTTCGGAGAGGGGCTACGGGAGACCGGGGGTTGAGAGACCCTACGGCGCCCGTAGTCTACTCTACTCATTAGCTCCGAAAGCCCCCCTCGACTAATCATTAGGTGTAATGCTCAGGTAGGCAGTAGAAGGCTAAAGCGGGTGGCTCCGAAGCAACTTGACAAAATGGAAAGGATGATCCAAATTTGCCGTTATGCCAAGGCAAGACGAATTATCCGGCCTCTTTTGAGCTTGAAAGAAAGGAGAAAAGTCATGGGAAACAGAACCAAGAGAATTTTCATCAGCGACATTCACCTGGGTGACGATAGAAGCATGAGCGCTCCGAATCCTTACGGATGCTTGAAGAAGAATATTCCTGTGCTGGCGCAATTCCTGGAGGATCAGAGAAGGGCTACTGACGTGAAAGAGGTGGTGATCCTTGGCGATCTCTTCGACGCCTGGATCATTCCGGTCAATTACGCCCCGCTCACATCCTTCGACAAAATCTGCTCCAACGGCGCCAATAAACCGATCATCGACAGTCTCCAGGCCCTGGCAGCCAGCCCGGACATCAAACTTGCCTATGTGCCCGGCAATCACGACATGGGCATGAATGTTGCCGGAATATCGGCAACGAAACAGTTTATGGAGAAAAACTTTCCCGGGATCCGTTATTTCTGCAATAACACGGTACCGTTGGGGAGCTACAACGTGGGGACTCTAGCTGCCGAGCATGGAAACCGCTACTGCCTTTTCAATGCGCCCGACACCTGGACCGCTCCCGATACCTTTCTGCCGCTGGGATACTTCATTTCGCGCGTAGTTACCTACAAGGTCTTAACGACTGGACAGGAAGGCGATCCCCGCGACATTTTTATAACTTTTCTCCAAGAGTTTATGAAGCATCCAGATTTCATAGAGGACCTATTTAAGGCCATTGCCGCAGATGCCGGGCTGAAGTCAGGCGATATGATCCAGATGAGCGGCGTACCCGGCTACCCGGATACGATGACCGTGCAGGAAACGGGAAGGCGATTCCGAAATCTCATCCGGAACTGGGAAAAAACGCCAGGAAATATCAATGTTCCAACGGCCATAATGGGCGATCTTGAAAATCTCTCTTACGCGGCATCCTTGGTCTATTTTCTGCCCTTTAGTTCCAACACAAACATCGTTATCTTCGGGCATACCCATATCCCTACCATGAGCAAGAATTACGGGAGCAACTCCCTGCCAGATGATACCGACGCCGCAAAAAAAATCCCCTGCAGTCGCATTTATGCCAACAGCGGCACCTGGGTGGACCTGGGTAAGTACGGTTGTACCTATGTGGAGACAGAGGAAGTGACCGATGAGCGGCGCCATTATGTCCGGTTGAAAAAGTACCCAAGTAACACCTGCATCGATGAGGGTTTCGTTTTAATGTAGCTAAATTACCTTTCCCGGTGAGCTGCCCCCCGAAAATCCCTCCAGGTGCGGGGGACAGTTGCCGATGAAGAAGATGAAGTATCCGGAGGCGGAGGTTGCGTGGTTTTGGCGGGTGACGGCTTCGGCGGTGAATCGGGCAGTGGATTCTGATGAAGTGCCGAACCTCTGCCTTTATTGTAAGTTGCTTCAGAACCCCTTATAGGATAGTGTACTCTTCATGTTCCGTTTCTTACTAAAAAGGTTTGTTTTAAAGCACAAAGAATTAATATTTACGGAAGCTCAGCACATGCAGGGTTTCTTGCAGCTCCTATTCAAGCAGAGAAACACAGACCAAAAGTGGACCAAAGAGGAAAAAAAACAGATCAAGGATCAACTCAAACGCCTATCCTTATACCTACCCATTATCCTCATTTTCCTTCTCCCCGGCGGTTCTCTTCTGCTACCCATCCTGGCGGAGATCCTGGATAGACGAAAGACGCGGAGAATTCCGAGTGTCCCACAAATTCGGAACGGATCTCTCTCCGATTCTCCACAATCTTGAAGATTTTTCGAATTTATCAGTTAAATACATTCACATATCCAACCATGGAAGAGGCGGAAAAACAGCGCTCTGCCTCAATCTGCGGAGACTCGGTTCAATCTGGGAATGAAAATCTTCTCCCGGCCGATGATGCCGGCGCTTAATCCCCCCGGCCCCCCGGTCATATAACGCGAATTTTCGCGGTCCTACTGCAGTTCATAGTCTTAAAATGTATCTTCACGAATTCAGTTCGTTGCCAACCCCGGCAAGATCCCTTATAATAAACTTTCTTTTCGAGGTGCCAAGAATGAAATTGAAATTCGCAGGAGTTACGCTGAAGAACCCCCTGGTGATCGCCTCCGGGCCCCTGACGTCCTCTATCGATCTCCTCAAGCGGGCCGAGGACAGCGGAGCGGCCGGGGCGAGCCTGAAGTTGACTTTCGATCGCGTGCCTTTTCCCGGCAAGCTTCGCTCCCACTCCCTTCCGGGAAAAGGGCTGCTCTTTGGGATTGACCGCCGCCTGAACCGGGATGAGGGCCTGGACCTGATGAGAAAGGCCAAAGAGCAGACTTCTCTTGTGCTCATGGCCAACATGACCAGTCCCTCTTCCGACCTCGCGCAATGGGTTTCTCTGGCTCACGATTTCGAGCAGGCCGGTGCGGATATGATCGAAGCCAACCTGACCTGCCCCCACATCGGCCTCCCCGCGGAGACGCTCGGGGAGAAGGTCCGGGAGGAACTGCGGAGCGGCGGGCAGATCGGCCAGGTCCCGGAGCTCTGCTTTCTGATCACCCGTGGTCTTAAGGAGGCCGTGCGCATCCCCATCGTTCCCAAACCGTACTCTAATCATCCCCGTTTTCTGGAGACTGCAAAGGCAATCGAGGATGGCGGCGCGGAGGCGATCAGCATCAGCACCACGATGCCGAACTGCCTGCCTTCGCCCGATCTCTACGGCGGGGGCCGGCCTCGGATCTCGCTCCTCGACCAGGCGAGCATCGGCGTTGTCTCCGGGAATCCCCTTTCCAAGCATGCGGGGTTCGGAAAAACCGCAATCGTCCGGAAGAATACGCGGTTACAGGTCCTGGCTTCGGGGGGAATTGCCAGGTGGGAAGACATTGTGGAAACAATCATGTGGGGAGCCTCCGCCGTGGGGGTGTGTACCCACCTCATGTGGTACGGCTTCGAAGAGATCCCGAAGATGCTCGAAGGCCTACGGCGTTACCTGGAAGAGCAAGACCTCGAATCCCTGGAGGCAATCCGAGGAGTCGCCCTTCCCTACCTGTTCCCCCCCGACCAAATTCGGGTCAAGGAAGGCGCGGCGAGGATAACCCCGGAAAAATGCAACGGCTGCGGGATATGCCTGAAACCGGGCCACTGCCTGGCCGTATCCCTGAAGGGAAAGAAGGCGCGTGTCGAGCCCGGGCTTTGTATCGGCTGCTCCATATGCGTGAACCTTTGCCCAAAAAAGGCGATCCGGATGGAGGCCAAAGAATAGTGGTGAGGGGTGCATCCCGGGTCCTGAGTCCTGATTCCTGAATTTTGGAGTAAAAGGTGATAAGGAGAAAACATGAAATTCATTCTGCATTCGGTTTCCTACTCACCCGCCTGGAAGGGCCAAACCACCCTTCCCCTGGACAAGGTGATCGACAAGGCGGCCCAGCTGGGCTTTGACGGCGTCGAGTTCATTGCCAAGCGGCCCCATGCTTCCCCTCTGGACCTCGGCGCCGATGACCGTAAGCGGCTGAAGGAGACGATCCGGTCTAAGGGTTTGGAGTTGGCCTGCATCGCCGGATACCAGGATTTCTCTTCCGGGCTCGATCATCCCGACATGGCCCATTTCGAGAAAGAGCTCCTGTACCTGCGCGAGACGGTGCGCCTCGCCTCGGACCTGGACTGCCGGATTGTGCGCATTTACTCCGGGTTCCTCCGGCCCCAGATTCCTTACGAGGACCAATGGACCTGGTGCGTCCAGTACATCCGGGAAGGGGCGCGGTTCGCCGAGGATCAGGGCGTCGTCCTCGCCCTGCAGAACCATTCCGAGATAACCGTTCATTACGAGGATGTGCTACAGATGATCCAGGAGATCGGCTCCCCGGCCATGAAGGTGGCCTTCGACGCCCCTTACGTGTTGAAAACGGGAGAGCCCTATGAGAATGCCGTTTCGGCGCTGGGCTCCCTGATCGTCTACTCGACCGCCTCGGATTTCATCCAGCGCGAAGTGGCCTTCCACAATGCCCCGAGCACATTCAAAATGACCGGATATTACACCCTGAAGCGTACCCTGGCGGTCCCCGCCGGGGAGGGCCAGATCGATTACCGAAGATATTTCCGAGCCCTGAGGGGCGTGGGCTACGATGCTTACATGGCCTACGAAATCTGCACCCCTATTCGGGGAGGGGGAAGCGAAGCTAACCTCGACCGATGCGCCAGCCTGTCCCTGGCACACCTGCGCCGCGCTTACCGGGACGCCCAAGAGGGGAAATGAACATCTCCTCTGTCATCAACCATTCATATTTAAGTGCAGGAGGGTCTATGGGTCTGGGAACTCGAATAAGAATCATAATTGCGGCAATGCTGATCCTTTCCGGGTCTGCGTCCGCCGGAGCGGCCGAATACCCGGCGAAAGCCGTCACTCTCGTCATTCCCTATCCCCCGGGGGGATCCACCGACCTCAGCAGCCGCGCCCTGGCCAACTCGATGAAAAAGCACTTGGGCCAGCCGGTTATCTGCGAAAACAAGCCGGGAGGGGGCGGGACCGTGGGGCCGAGCCTGGTAGTCACCAAGGCCCCCGACGGATACACTCTCGGGATCATCACGGGCAGCTCCTCGATCGCCTACCACATGGGAAAGCTAAATTTCCATCCCCTGGACGATGTCACCCACATCGCGCGCTGGGGAGGGTTTCTCTTCGGCCTGGTCGTGCGGGCGGACGCCCCCTGGAAGACCCTGCAGGAGTTGGTCGAATATTCGAAGAAGAATCCCAACAAAATAACCTACGGCTCGCCGGGCGTGGGCACCCCGACCCATCTTGCGGTTGAGGAGCTGGCCAGCGCGGTCGGCTTCCAATGGACCCATATGCCCTTCAAGGGCGGGGCTGAGACCATGACCGCCCTCCTGGGGGGTCACATCGACGTCCTGTCCGATTCCTCCGGGTGGGCGCCCCTGGTCGATGCGGGCAAGTTTCGCCTGCTGGCCAACTGGGGCTTCCAGCGTTCCCCCCGCTACCCGGACGCGCCGACGGTGAAGGAGATTTATGGCATCGCCAGCCCGGGGTTCCTGGCCATAATGGGTCCGAAGAACATGCCCAGGACTGTCGTGCAAAAAGTGGAGGAAGCCGTAAAGAAGGCGGCTGATGAGCAGGAGTTCAAGGAGGCTCTGAAAAGACTGGATATGGCCATTCTCTACCAGAACGCCGGGGACTACGAAAAGTTCGTCCGGGAGGACTTCGAGAATATCGGCAAGGTGGTCAAGGCGCTGGGCCTGGATAAGAAGTAGTCGGCCGCCGAATCACGGAGCCCGTCCAAACTCACAACCAGGGTATTTGAGCCCTAGACCAACCGCGTCCTCCTCCCAAGAATGAAAAAGTCAACGACAAGACCAGCATCTTCAGACCAGGGTATGTGGGGATGACCTAAGGAACCTAATGTAGAAATATGCAGAATTTCAGACCGAAAAATACATAGTTCACCCCATTGATCCTCCTCGCCCCCGTAATATCCTAAAGGTAGAGTTTGGCTGAATCCTTTGAAGGCTCTGAGTAAGAGAGAAGGGGTTAAATTCAACCTGGAGGGGAGGATTCATGAAAATTGACCGGCGAGACTTTTTAAAACTGGCGGGGATCGGCGGTGTAATTTTTGCTTCCGGCTTGGATCGGTCGGGGAATTTGGCCAATACGGCCCGGGCTGCAGAGGAGGATTTCTTTTTCGTCCAATTATCTGACTCACACTGGGGATTCACCGGCCCGCCAGTAAATCCGGACTCCGCGGGAACCCTCAAGAAAGCCGTCGCAGCGGTTAACAGCCTGAAATACCAGCCTGACTTCATCATGTTCACAGGCGATTTGACCCACATTACCGATGATGACCAAGATCGACGAAAACGTCTGGCCGGGTTCCGGGATATTATCAAGGACCTGACGGTAAAAAATCTCAAGTTTATGCCCGGGGAACACGATGCCGGGCTGGATGAGGGAGAAGCCTTCAAGGAATTCTTTGGAGAAACCCATTATACCTTCGACCACAAAGGCGTTCACTTTGTCGTTCTGGATAATGTTTCTGACCCAACGTCCACTGTTGGAAAAACCCAATTAGCGTGGTTAAGTGCCGACCTGAAGCAACGGGACAAAGATTCGCCCATTGTGGTTTTCACCCACCGTCCACTGTTCGACTTGTATCCGGATTGGGATTGGTATACCCGCGACGGAGCCCAAGGAATAGAGTTGCTCATGCCCTATTCAAAAGTGACGGTCTTTTATGGGCATATCCATCAGGAACACCACCATAACACCGGACACATTGCCCACCGTGCCGCCAAGGGATTGATGTTCCCATTGCCAGCTCCGGGTTCGGTCCCGGTGAAGAGTCCAATTCCTTGGAATGCCAACCAGCCCTATAAGGGGCTGGGATTTCGTAACGTGGAGGCAAAAGTCAAAGAAGCTCGCTACGCAATTTCTGAATTCAGCGTGAAAGGAGAAAATCTATGAAATTAATGAAATCCAGACTCCTGATCTGCGGTGCAATGGCGGTTTTCCTCACGATTTCCATCGGTGGCTACTTAATCGCAGCTGAAAATGAGCAAGTCATCCCGATTACGGCAAAAAGGTTTGAATACTCACCGAAAGAGATTATGGTAAAGAAAGGAGTCCCCGTGGTATTGGAATTCACTTCACTGGACAGGTTGCATGGATTCAATTGCCCGGGGTTGAAAATTCGCACGGATATTCATCCCGGAAAAGTAAATCCACTGCGTTTTGTCCCTGACAGGGCGGGAACGTTTCCTTTTCACTGTGACAATTTTTGTGGAAGCGGCCATGAAGGAATGAGGGGTACAATTGTGGTTACAGAATAAGCATTTGTTTCACCGCAGGCCAGTAAGCTTAATTTTCACGTCAGTAACATGGCGACGAGAGAGGAATCTCGCGGCAGGGGTGGCAAATCCGGACTTATGACGTCAAGCCGGGCCGTTTTATGAATCAGGAAGGGACCAAGGCTTTGAGTTGGCCAGGGAGAAAAGGATGAATGGGGGAAAGGTGCGAACCATCCATCGGCGTTTAGGAATCTCAATTGCTTGTTTTTTACTCGTGCAGGCTATAGCCGGGATGTTAATGAGCATAGGAAGGTTGGCCTCCGTTGATACCTCCAAACCGTACAGCGTTCTGTATTCCATCCATGCGGATTGGGGTCCCTTAGGAAGTATCTATCGGGCTATCCTAGGCCTGGCTACTGCCGGGCAAGGGGCTTTGGGTATTATGATCTTCTTGGACCGGAAAAAGAAAAAGGAGACTCCCTTTCGGCTTTCTGGTCAGCCTGATGAATTAGAGAAGGAGATTCCGATTCGTGCTTTGAGTTTTTCCGCCGATATTCGGCCACTATTCCGACCCCGTGACATTGAGTCCATGAAGCCGTTGGGAATTGATCTTTCCTCCTATGAGGATGTAAAAAAGCACGCTCCGAACATATACGCCAGGCTTTCCGCCAAAGAAATGCCTTGTGATGAGCCCTGGAGTGATAGCCAGATGCAAAAGTTCAAGGAGTGGATGCAGAGCAGGATGGAGCTGTAAATTTCAAACGATGAATCGCTGGGGCGCCTTTCCCCCTGGAAGCCGAAAGGGCGAAAGGGGTTATACAAAAGTCACGGGATGTGCCCATCCAGAATGTCTATTCTTTTTTCCTTAAATAATTTTCTTCTCCCGCAGAATCTTGATCTCGCCCGGGCTGAAATTCAGGAGTTTGGTTAGAATTGGGTCCGTGTTCTCCCCCAGGGCTGGGGGTGGGGCTACTGCTCCATCCGGGGCTGAAGACATTTTAATCGGATTCCCCAGGAGCTTCATCTTCTCTCCGGAACGGTGGCTGGTTTCCACCACCATGTTCCGGGCCAGAATCTGAGGATCGTTCAGGGCCATATCCACCGTGTTGATCGGCCCTGCCGGGAGGCGTCCCTCTAGCTTTTCCAGCCATTCTTCCCCCGTTTTCTGGAGAAAGATGTTCCCCAAAATCTCGTACAGGGCTTCCTTATTCTTCAGGCGATCGGCCCGGGTGAGGAACCGGGGTTCGGAGGCGAGTTCCCCGCAGTCCAGAAGTTCACAGAGTTCCTGGAAAAATTTGTCCGTATTTGTGTCAATGACGATATCAAAGGTCTTAGTCTTGAAAGCCCCGATGGGATGGGCCGAAACGTGCCCGGAGCCTACCGGAGTTGCAATCTCCCCGGCATAAAGATAATAGAGCGCCCGGTAAATCTGCAGAGAAAGCTGGCTGTCCAGAAGGCTGATGTCGAGACGCTGGCCCTCTCCGGTCTTTTCGCGCTGATAGAGAGCCGCCATGACCCCGTGGGCGGCATAGAGTCCACCCGCAAGATCGCCCATGGGCGCGCCCATACGCACAGGCATCCTCCCCGGCTCTCCCGTATAGCTCATGATGCCTCCGCGCGCCTGGATGATCAGGTCAAATGCGGGCTGGTCCCTGGATGGACCGGTCTGACCGTAACCGGAAACCGAACAGGAGATGATCCGGGGGTTGATTTTCTTCAGGCTCTCATAGTCGATGCGAAGTTTCTCCAGGATCCCGGGGCGAAAATTATCGAAGACCACGTCGGAAATTTTCACCAGGCGATAAAAGATCTCCAGGCCTTGCGGGTCCTTCAAATCCAGGGTCATCGATTTTTTATTCCGGTTTACGCTGAGGAAATAGACGCTCTCCCCGTGGAAAAAATGGGGCGGCATTCCCCGCCCGATGTCTCCTCCGTCGGGTTTTTCGATCTTTATGATCTCAGCCCCCAGGTCCCCCAGAATCATGGACCCAAAGGGCCCGGCCAGCATTTGGGATAAATCCAGTACTCGAACGCCAGATAATGGCGAACTCATATTTCCGGTCCTTTCTCGCGGAGGCCCTCTCCTCTCTTTTTAGAGACTTGCTCCCGGATAAAATTCTCCACCCCTTCCAGCGTGGAATGGACCGGAAAGACCCCGTCCACCCCGCAATTCTTGAGGACGGGGATGTCCTCCCGGGGGATGATGCCCCCCACGATCACCAGAATATCCCGGATCCCCTTTCCCCTGAATCTTTCCATCAATTCCTGGCATAGTTCCACGTGCGACCCGGATAGGATGGAAAGCCCGAGCACGTCCACGTCCTCCTGGATGGCCGCGGAGATAATCTTATCCGTGCTTTGCCTCAACCCGGTATAGATGACCTCCATCCCGGCGTTGCGCAGCCGGTTAACGATCACCTTGGCCCCCACATCGTGCCCGTCCAAACCCGGTTTGGCAATTAAAACCCTTATAGGTCTCCTCTCGTTCATGGTGACTCCTCAGTTCAAACCGTCCTGGGTTCCTGGTATTCTCCGAACACCTGTTTCAGCGCGGAAGTGATTTCTCCCGCGGTCGCCAGCGCTTCGACGGCCGGGAAAAGAGCGGGAAAAATATTCTCTCCTTTTTCTGCGGCCTGCCGGAGAGCCGACAAAGTTTCCTGCACTCTCTTCGGGTCCCGTCTGTCCTTGACCGCCTTCAACCTGGCGGTTTGGTTTTCCCGAATCTTCGGGTTGGCCCGGTAGACTTCGATGGGTTTCTCCTCCTCCTTGGAGGTAAACCGATTGACCCCCACCAGGATTCTTTCTCCCCGGGAGATCTTCTCCTGGTGCTCGTAGCTCTGCCTGGCCAATTCCCGCTGTAAGGTTCCCTCTTCGATGGCCTTGATGATCCCTCCCCGGTTTTCGATCTCTTCCATGGTCTGGCGCATCTTGGCTTCCATCTGGTTGGTCAGGGATTCCACGTAGTAGGAGCCGGCCAGGGGGTCCACCGTGTCCGTCACCCCGGTCTCGTATCCCAGAATCTGCTGGACTCGGAGGGCCGTGCGGATGGCCAGGTCCGAGGGGATGGCGTAGGCTTCGTCGAAGCATCCCCCGTTCAGGGAGCGAGTCCCGGCCAGAACCGCGGCCAGGCCAAAGAGGGCTCCCCGGGCGATGTTGTTCAAGGGTTCGGCGGCGGTCATGCCCCCTCCCAATGCGCCGGTGGAAAATTTCAGCCGCATCGATTCCGGGTTCTTCGCCCCATACCGCTCTTTCATGAGCCGGGCCCAGAGCCGGCGGGCTGCACGAAGCTTGGCCACATCCTCGAAGAGATGGAAATTCCTTCCCCCTACGGCCATATGGAAGACGATTTGGGGTGCGACCTGGTCCACCGAATAGCCCCGCTTCAAAACCTCCTCGATGTAGGCCAGCGCGTTAAGGAATGGAAGGGAGACGGATTGCTCGGCTTTGGCCCCGTATTCACAAATATGGGTGGCCGAAACGCTGATGGGATTGAACCGGGGAATTTGGTTGATGCAGTACTCGATCGTGTCGGCGATCAGCCGCATGGAAGGTTTGGGCGGGAAGATCCAGGTCCCGCGGGCCACGTACTCCTTTAGGATGTCGTTCTGCACCGTTCCCCGTAGTTGAGCCGGAGCGACCCCCTGCTTCTTCCCGACCAGAACATACATGGCCAGAATGATGGCCGCGGTAGAGTTAATGGTGAAAGACGTGCTCATCTTATCCAGCGGGATCCCGTCGAACAGCCGCTCCATATCATCTAGGGTATCCACGGCAACCCCCAGCTTTCCTACGTCGTATCTGGCCAGCGGATCATCGGAATCGAGCCCCAACTGGGTAGGGAGGTCGAAGGCCAGGCTCAGCCCGGTCTGCCCGCTGTTGAGCAGAAATTTGAAACGCTCGTTGGTCTCCTCCGCCGTAGCCATCCCGGCGTAGGGGCGCATGGTCCAGAGCTGGCTGCGGTACATCGTCGGGTAGATCCCCCGGGTAAAAGGAAAACTCCCGGGATCCCCCAAATCACGCCGGGGATCGAACCCCTCCAGGTCCTCCGGGCCATAGTGGACTTTAACCGGTTGGCCAAAACTGGTGTAGGCCTCCCGTATCTTGGGCTTTTTCTCCCCTCCCTTTGCTGAAGCCTTCTCCTTTTTCTCCGAACCTCCCGGGACGCTCATGGTTTTGCCTCCTATTCATATTCTCCGCTGCGACCGGCGACCTCCCCTGAACCGCTGGCCAAGGGTTCAAGTTATCCGTTCTTTCCCTTAATCCTCTGAGGACTTTATATAACTTACCCATGGGGATTGTCAACTTCACCCCGACCAGGCGAACCCACCCTGATAAGCGGGGAATTGTATTCGCCCACTGATTATGCTATTTATGAACCGGTCAGATGTGGAGGAGTTTATGAAAAACCCTAAATGGAATTCTCCCCGGGATGCTTTGCGAAAGGCGATAAAACCCGGAGATCGAATCTTTTTTTCCATTGCCTCGGGCCAGCCTCAAACCCTGTTACAAGCTCTGGCCGAGGACTTTGAGTATTACCGAAATGTGGAAGTGATCAACGGGGTGCTGCTGGCCGAACATCCCCTGGCCAAGAAAGGTCTTGAGTCATCCTTCCGCTGCATCAGCTTCCAGAACAGCGCCTCTCTCCGCCGGGACTGGGAGGAAGGCCGGATTGATTTTCTCCCGGTCCGTTACTCAGACGTTCCTCGGATCTTTTCCCGCAACGGTCCGACCCCACTCGGTGTAGCCTTGATCCAAGTGTCTCCCCCCGATCAGCAGGGCAGGTTCAGCCTGGGAGTCTCTGCCAGCCACGCCTACCCGTTGGCGTTGGAAGCCAGGACCATCGTAGCGGAAGTGAATGAACAGGCTCCCCGGACCTTCGGTCCCTGTTCTCTCTCCGGAGAGCAAATCGATTACCTCGTCGAATGCTCGGCCCCCTTGGTCCCCTATCCGGAGATCAAATTTGGCGAGACCGAGAGGAGGATCGCCGGGTTCGTCGCGAAGCTAATCCCGGATGGAGCCACAATCCAGATCGGCATCGGGAACCTCCCGGCCGCGATTCTCCAAGTCCTGGAAGGGAAAAATGACCTTGGCTTCCATTCCGGCATGCTTTCGGACAGCGCCGCAAACCTGGTGGAAAAGGGGGTCGTTACCAACAGCCGCAAAAACGTCTTTCGGGGAAAAATCGTCGCCGGAGAGCTTATCGGCACGGAAAGGCTGTTTCGTTTCGGCCACGAGAACCCCGTTCTGGAAATGCATGGCGCGGACGTCAGCCATAATGCCCAGCTGATCGGCCAGATCGATCATTTCATCGCCATCAATTCGGCTCTGGAAATCGACCTCACCGGGCAGATCAATGCGGAGTCCCTCGACGGGGTTCAACTCAGCGGAGTGGGGGGACAGTTTGATTTCGTGGAGGGGGCGTATTTTTCCCGGGGAGGCAAATCTATCACCGCCCTGACCTCTTCCGCCGGAAAAGGGCAAATTTCCCGCATCGTCCCCCGGCTGTCCAGCCGGGCCATCGCCACGATCCCCCGTTATATGACCGATATCGTAGTCACCGAATACGGGGTCGCCCAGCTTCGCGGGAAATCGAACCGGCAGCGGACGGATACCCTGATCGCCATTGCCCATCCCGATTTCCGGGATCAACTGCGGGAAGAGTCGTCTAGGTACCTATTGGGAGGCAGATGAACGCAGAAGGCACGGATAAGAGATTTTTTGCTTATCGATCCTGAAAATCCGTATTTCCTGCGTACTAAATGCTCGGGATTTTCTGCTCTAAACTCCGAACGAAATTATTCTGAACTTAAAGGTTAGCATTCATGACTTTAGCCTTCACCAGAAACAAGGTTGTCGAGGTAGAGCCTTTAGCAGAGGGGGCCTTGTCCATCTCCTGGCGGCTGGTGGACAGCCTGACCGAGGCCGAAATCCACATGAAAGTGCGCCTTCCAGACCTGGAGATGGGGGCATGAACCAAGTAGAGGAAATCGGGGGAAAGGACAACCGGCTCCTGGTAGGCGTGACCGGGGGAATTGCCAGTGGGAAGAGTACAGTGGCCAGGATGCTGGAGGAGTTGGGGGCGCCGGTCATCGATTTCGATGCCCTAAGCCGATCAGTGGTTGAACCCGGGAAACCTGCCTGGAAAGACATCGTGGCCTACTTTGGAGAACAGGTTCTGCTGGAGGACAAAACCCTGGACCGGAAAAAAATTTCCGAGATCGTCTTCCGGGACCCGGAGAAAAGAAAAAGGCTGGAGGGGTTTACTCACCCCAGAATTTATGAGGACTTCCGCCGGCTGGTGAAGGAGTACACTCAAGAAGATCCGGATGTAATCATTCAGGTGGTCGTTCCCCTCCTCATCGAGGCCAACCTGCAATACTTGTTTCACAAGCTCCTTTTGGTCTATATCCCCCAGGAAAAGCAAATCGAGCGTTTGATGGGTAGAGACAAGATTTCCCGGGAGATGGCCCAAAATATCCTCACCGCCCAGTTGCCCATCGACGAAAAAAAGGGCTACGCCGATTTTATCGTGGACAATTCTGGATCCCTGGAGGAGACGAAAAGGCAAGTAGGAGAGGTCTGGCAGAAGTTGAAAAAGTTTCAAGAAGAGCGGCGCAAGGCGTAAGAGGAAGGGTGAGATCTTATGAAAGAGGCTGACATCATCAAGAGCCCGGATACTTTGAGGGAGGACAGGATCCCCCCGAATCAAAGGGAAACCGATGATTTTCCCATTCTTCATTACGGACAAATTCCTCAGATCGATATCGCCCATTGGACTTTTACCATTTCCGGGCTGGTTGAAAAGCAATATCAATTGAATTTTCAAGAATTCATGGCCCTCCCCCGGGTTACGGTCCTTTCTGATATTCACTGTGTTACCGGGTGGTCTAAGCTGAATAATCTATGGGAAGGGGTGAGCAGCGGTGTAATCAAAGATCTGGTAAAAATCCTTCCCCCGGCCAGATTTTTAATGGTCCATGGGGCTCGGGGGTTTACCACCAACCTTCCACTGGAGGATTTTTTCCAGCCCGATGTTCTATTCGCGTTGAGGCGCAATCATAACCCATTGAGTCCTGCTCACGGCTACCCTGTACGCCTGGTGGTTCCCCGTCTTTACTTCTGGAAAAGTGCCAAATGGGCGGTAGGTATTGAGTTCACGGCTGAAGACCGGCCTGGCTTCTGGGAATTGAACGGCTATCATATGCATGGGGACCCGTGGAAGGAGGAACGTTACAGCGATTAAGTGCTTATCCGTAAATAAAGATTACCTGCCGAAAGGCAATTAGGGCGCATGCTAACTCCA